>Ga0079224_100000943_pt1 | contig 31434 bp, 28 predicted proteins | sample Stecom2015_FD_80414 | JGI IMG/M metagenome (GOLD analysis project Ga0079224, IMG submission 80414) | Agricultural soil microbial communities from Utah to study Nitrogen management - Steer compost 2015 | ecosystem: Environmental > Terrestrial > Soil > Agricultural land | place: USA: Utah... | reverse complement strand
CAGACTGGGTTGCCGAATCATGGACCGAACCGAGTACCCGCGAAGAACTGCTGGCCGCTTATGCCGGATGGCATCAGAACATCATCGACCTGCTGGAACGCACTGATCCCGACCAAACCTTCAAATGGGGGCTGTTTGACCGGGATCCGATGAAGCAATGGGCAAAGGGCCGGGCAACCCTGCTTGGAGACGCGGCACATCCAATGCTGCCCTTTCTTTCACAGGGTGCAGCCATGGCATTGGAAGATGCATTCGTGCTGGCAGAGATGATTGCGCATTTTCCAACAGATCATGAAGCGGCCCTCGCGGGTTATGAAGCCGAGCGGCTCGCACGCACCGCCCGGGTCCAGCTGGAAGCACGCGAACGCGGCCGCACTTACCATCTGTCCACGCCTGAGGAGCAGCGAGCACGTGACGAGGCGCTCAGAAAGCAACAGGCTGAAAATCCCAACGCCGTCGGCATCAAGGCTGAATGGGTGTACGAATATGACGCGACCCGTTGCAAAGAGCGTATCGGCACGATGGCAACACTTGCGTGAGCAGCCTGTCCGTTAGCGCAAATGCGTCTTTCATTGTATGAGAAACGTGTAAGGGCGCAGCAAAGGCGTCAGCGCTGATGAGCGCGCTTTTGCTTTGCCATGCACATCAGGAAACCAATTTGATGACAAATACCTATCTTTATGGGGCCCACGTGTGGGCCAATGACATACGTCAGCACTATCTGCGTTTTGGGGGACAGGCTGACGGCCGGGCCGCACGGGACCCGGTGATCGTGATACCAGGCATTACCAGCCCGGTTGAAACCTGGCGTTTTGTCGCAGAGCGGCTGGGGCGGTATTTCGACACTTACGTGCTGGATGCACGGGGCCGGGGATTGAGCCAGGCTGATGATGAACTCGATTACAGCCTGGATGCCATGGCTGCCGACGTTATCGCTTTTGTGCAGGCGCTGAGCCTGCCTGCGTACTCCATTGTCGGGCATTCCATGGGCGGACGTATCGGCCTGCGTGTGGCCGGACAACAACCAGCCGGACTCAAGCGTCTGGTCGCTGTTGATCCTCCGGTGTCCGGTCCGGGGCGGCGCCCATATCCGGCAAATCTTGCCTGGTATGTGGATTCGATCAGGCAGGCGCAGCGGGGCATGAGCGTTGAACAGATGCGTCAATTTTGTCCTGCCTGGACTGAAGCGCAACTGCGGCTGCGCGCCCAATGGCTGCATACCTGCAGCGAACGCGCCGTCACCACAAGCTTTCATGCCTTTCAGACCGATGACATTCATGCCGATGTGGCTCGGATCGAAGTTCCGGTTCTGCTGATGGCGGCAGAGCGTGGTGATGTCATTCGTGATACCGAGGCTGAACAGTTACGGCAGCTGTTGCCGTCCATGCAGTACCTGCGGGTCAAAGATGCCGGCCATATGATTCCCTGGGATAACGAAGCCGGGTTTTATCGGGCGTTCGGGGATTTTCTGGGCCATCGTCTGGACCAGTGATGAATGTGATTTTATAAGGCAGAAACAGGGAGATACTATGGCTGTGCGCGATACAGAGCTGATCCAGGCGTGGATCAGAGTACTGAAATTGTCAAATATGAAAAAGGGAGACGCGGTTACAGTGCTGACCAGCGATCATACTCATCCGCAAACATTGCGCTGCGCCATGACCGCAGCGACCATGTTGGGTGCGATTGTCAGCCGCCTGGATTTGCCGCCGGTAAACGCAGAAAAATCGTTAAGCCGCGATCCGCTGGCCTATCTTGGCACCACGCCGCTTACCGGTAATAAACCGGCGATTGCCGCCTTAAAGGCCAGCGATCTGGTCCTGGACCTGATGACCTTGCTCTTTTCACCGGAACAGCATGACATTTTGCAAGGCGGCGGCAAAATCCTGCTGGCTGTAGAGCCGCCCGAGATCCTCTTGCGGATGGAGCCGACACAGGACGACTATGTACGGACCCAGGCTGCTGCCGCATTGCTTAAGCAAGCGCGGCAAATGCGCGTGACCTCCGCAGCGGGAACCGATTTACGCTGTCCGCTGGGCCAGTACCCCTGCGTATCTGAATATGGATTTGTCGACGAACCGGGACGCTGGGATCATTGGCCTAGCGGCTTTACCTTTACCTGGCCAAATGAAGGGGAAACGCAGGGCACCATCGTACTGTCAAAAGGCGATATTCTGCTGCCGATGAAGTCCTATGTGGGCGAGACCATGACGCTGACAGTGAAAAACGGGTTCGTGACAGACATAATGGGCGGGGTCGAGGCGCAAATGCTGTCGGAATATATAGAATCGTTCGCCGATCCGGAGGCTTACGCCATTTCTCACATTGGCTGGGGTCTGCAGAAACGTGCATACTGGTCTACATTGGGCTTATACGACAGAGAGGCGAGCATCGGCATGGATGCCCGTGCAGTAAGCGGCAATTTCCTGTTTTCACTGGGGCCGAACAATGAGGCGGGGGGCAGTAGAACCACCGCGTGCCATATTGATGTGCCGATGAGGCGGTGCAATGTGTATCTGGACGATCTGCAGGTCGTTGCCGATGGCAAGGTGGTTGAATCCACGTTGCTGCAGCCGGAGGGCGCGGAATGAGCAATGAACATCAGGTATTCAGGCGCCAGGGGTTCGGCGCTGCGATAGACGTGGCGCCGCCCTTTGGCTTGCTAATTGTCGATTTTGTCAATGGATTTGCCGATCCGGGCGTTTTTGGCGGCGGCAACATCACAAATGCAATTGCATCGACACAACCGTTGTTGCAACACGCAAGACAATGCGGCTGGCCTGTTGCTCATAGCCGGATCGTGTTCGCAGATGATGGCGCAGATCACAATATCTTCAGTCGCAAAGTGCCGGGGATGCTCTCGCTTCGGGAGGACAATCGCGCCAGTGCGATTGTGCCCGAGCTGGAGCCCATCGCCGGCGAGCTGGTCATTCGCAAGACAGTCCCGTCGGCCTTTTTCGGAACGACATTGGCGGCCTGGCTGACACAGCGGGGCGTGAGCACATTGCTGGTCGCTGGCTGCGTGACCAGCGGCTGCGTACGCGCCAGCGTTGTGGATGCAATGTCGCTGGGTTTTACACCGCTTGTTGTGGCCGATTGTGTGGGGGATCGCGCCATTGGGCCGCATGACGCCAGTCTGTTTGACATGGAGCAGAAATATGCAATGGTCATGAACCGTCAGGCAGCGCTTGCACTGTGTAGTCAGGCGGCGCCGGGCAATTGACATCAGGCGGCCGCAGTGGCGCTCAGCCATCCGGCCCCGCGCTGCTGGCGTTTATGGCGCCTGCAAGCCGCCAACCATGAACCGGGTCACCTGATCGATCAGCTCATCCGTGTCATTGACATCGTAAAGTCCTTTGGGCGCCATTTCTTCCATTCTGTGTGTATCGGAAAACGCATATAAATAGGTGCCGATCATGAAGGTTACCCGCCAGCAGGCGTCCAGTTCGCTCAGTTGGGGCAGCGCTCTTCTTAGCACCGCAACGTAACGCTGGGTGGATCCGCCATAGGCTTCGGAGCGAAGTGAGTAGGAAATCTCTGACGGCTCGGTGTGAAGCCTGGCCTGCAGCCGGAGAAATGCACGCCCCTGAAAAGTGTCTCGCAACGACAGGACTGGCTCCAGAAATGTTCTTACAATATCCTTGACTTGAGGGGCGTTCTGCTGCTCCAGCGCTTCCAGGCGTTCCAGGCGTTCGCGGGAGACCAGTTCGCTTCTGCGCAAGAACACGGCCTGGAACAATCCGAATTTGGAGCCGAAATAATAGCTGATCAGTGCCTGGGTCACATTGGAATGATCGGCAATTTCCCGCAACGCGGTCCCTGCATAACCCTTGTCAGAGAAGATCACTTCGGCTGCATCCAGAATTTCGTCCCGTACGACACTCGCCCCTTCGGGACGGCCGGGACCGTTGATCTTTCGAGCCCGTCGTGCCGAGGTCTTTCTTGCAAGCTGCTCTGTTTTTTTCATAATTGATCGATTAATTAAATATTGGTTCGTACCTGTTCGTTTCGAATCGGCTCGCCAACGAGCTCATGCACCATAAAATATCATAAATTGGTCGATCGTGAATACAAATCAGATCAACGCGCACCCCTGGCGTGCACGCACGGTTGCGCTGTCACGACAGCCGGCCGGTGTGGATGTCTGTCGCAAGACCGGATTGCCGCAGGTTGCCGGATGGCAGATCGTTGCATGGTTACCGCCTGCCGGCCTCACAAGTATCGATTGCATATTTCGTTTATGATTTCTTATGTTCTGCACATCTGTCGCTTTTGCCCTGTGCGGAATGGATAACTTTAACGATATTCATGGCAATCGCATGAAAAGGAAGCAGGTATGAATCTGGAAATAGCGGGCAAGTGGGCCCTGGTTTGTGGCGCCAGCAAAGGGCTTGGTTTTGGATGCGCCAAGGCGCTGGTGGATAACGGCGTAAATGTGGTGATCAATGCAAGGCGTGCCGAAGTATTGCAGGCTGCAGCAAGTGAACTGACCGATCTGGCCGATGCGGCGGCAAAACGCGATGGGTTTACTGCTGCCAAAGTTATTGCCGTAGCCTGCGATATCACGACTGTAGAAGGGCGCGAGGCGGTATTCAGTGCCGCGGGCGGTCCTGGCAGGGATTTCGATATTGTGGTAACCAATGCGGGCGGGCCGCCTCCCGGCGATTTCCGTGAGTGGGAGCGTGATGCATGGATAAAGGCGATTGACGCCAATATGCTGACGCCAATCGAGCTGATCAAGGCCACCGTTGACGGCATGGCCGCGCGCGGCTTCGGGCGTATCGTCAATATTACCTCAAGCGCCGTGAAGGCGCCCATCGATATTCTGGGGTTGTCAAACGGAGCACGCTCGGGGCTGACGGGATTTGTTGCCGGGGTAGCGCGCTCGGGCATCGCAGCAAAGGGCGTGACCATCAACAATATTCTGCCGGGAAAATTTGCCACCGACCGCCTGGAAGGTACGATGAAAGCGGCCGCCAGCAAATCCGGCAAGGACATGGATACCATCAAGCAGGCCCAGCAAGCGGTCGTACCTGCTAAACGATTCGGCCATCCTGACGAGTTCGGAGCCCTTTGCGCTTTTCTGTGCAGCCGGCAGGCAGGTTATATCACGGCTCAGAACATGTTGATTGACGGGGGGATGTATACCGGCACGTTCTGAGCAGACGTCTTCTGCGGGTTTACAGGTTCTGCCGCCGGTTTTTGCACGTAATGGTGCATGTACCGCTGGCGCAGTGCCTGATGATCGAATCACGTTTACAAGGGGCGTGCCGGATCTGCAGGGCATGGCAGTATGGAGCGTATCAGACCATTGGTCATGGTCTGATTGATCATGGCCTGCCTCATTGATCGCTCTCTGGTCAGAGCCCGTGCAGCTATCGGATCAGTATTTCAACTGAAATTGTCGTAGCTGGTCCATGTCGGGCGTAATCCCAATGCCGGGTTCGTTGGAAAGCGATATCCTGCCTTGCTCCGGCTTAAGATATGCGCCGGCGATCAGATCGCGCAGCGGATTCGGGTTGGAATCTACTTCGACATAACCAGGTCCGCCGACAGCGGCCTTCAGGTGCATGGATGCGACCAGGCCAATGCCGCCGCCCAACCAGTGCGGGCAGAACAGGCGCTTCCGGGCAACGGCATAATGGCCAACCGGCACGCAGCCGCTAAAGCCGCCCCATTTGCCCAGATCAGGCTGAATCACGCCGAACGCGGCTGAATCAATTATTTGGTGGAAGTCGCTCTGCCCTCGGATATTTTCGCCGCCGGCAAGGGTAATGTCGCTGACTGCGGCCAACTGTTGCCAGGCGCTGGTCGGCGAGTCGGCGGTCATTGGCTCTTCCAGCCAGTTGGGAGCAAAAGGAGCAAGAAGTTTGGTCATTTGCTGCGCTTCGTCCAAAGACCATGCCTGGTTCGCATCCACCATCAACGGTGTATCCGGCCCCAGCAGCTCGCGCAGGCTGCGCAAATTGCCAATATCACGGTCGCGCCCGAATCCCACTTTCAGCTTGAAGGCGCGATAGCCTTCCTGTTGCTTGGCGTGGGCCAGTTTTTCCGGATTGTCGGGACTGATGCCCGATGCATAAACTTCAATCCCTGGCGTGCCGTCCAGGAGCTGCCATAAAGGTTTACCTACTTGCCGCGCCGCCAGATCCCACAGGGCGATGTCGGCGCCGGCGATGGCCTGCGCCAGCGTACCTGGCTCGCCGCTCTGTATCCCCAGTACATGCAGGCGCTGGTGCAAGGTCTGGAATGCCTGCTCGGGACTGTCCCAGGCGCGTTCAAGCAAGATCGGCGCAATACATGATTGCAGAATACGGGCCCGGTGTTCGGCGCCCACACTGGGAAAATTGCACCATATTTCGCCCCAGCCGATCAGGCCATCGTGGTTTTCCATTCGTACCAGCACTGCCGGACGATCATACATGATGCCAAAAGAGGTTTGCACCGGCTCGCTGACGGGGGCGCGAAACACCAGCGCATCCACGCGCGCCAGCCTGATCGGCTGCAATTGCAGATCGGCGCCCGCGACCTGTCCCGGCGCGCGGCAATCCGTGTTTTGGCTATCGGTGTCCTGCATGATTATCCTTTATTGCGATTGAAATTGATTGCGGGTGCGCTAGCCTTTTGCGTTCAAGAGCAGATCTGCGCCTTTTTCGCCGATCATGATCGATGCGGCGTTGGTGTTGGCCGAGATCATTTCTGGCATGACCGATGCGTCGATGACCCGCAGTCGCTCTATTCCCTGCACCCTGAGCATGGGATCGACGACGGCGCGTGTGTCCGAACCCATGCGGCACGAGCCGACGGCATGAAAAACCGTGCCGCCGCATTCGCGGGCGAATGCAATCATGCCGTCACGCGACTGGCGTTCAATGCCGGGCAGCACTTCGGCCTCGATCAGGTCACGGAAAGCCGGCTGGTTGTAGATGTCTCGCAGCATTTGCAGCCCTGCAGCCAGCGTCTGGCGATCAATCTGTTCGCTTAGATAACGGGTTTCAATACGGGGGGCGGCCAACGGATCGGCGCTACGGATCTGCAGCCTGCCTCGTGAGGCCGGCCGGCACTGCGAGGCTGACGCGGTAAAGCCCGGATAGTCGTGCAAAGGCGTGCCGGGTTTATCTACCGACAATGGCATGACATTAAATTGCATATCTGACCGATCGTCGGTCGCGTATTCTGTCTTTGCGAATCCGCCGACCTGTCCTGCACCGACGGTAAGCGGGCCGGCGTGCCTGAATGCCCACTGCAAACCCATGGCAGCCAGTTTCAGTGGATTGCGAACGTCATTATTCAAAGACATTTTCTTTTTCAGGCGAACAATCGTGCGCGCCTGGTAGTGGTCCTTCAGGTTTTCCCCGACCTCAGGCGCATCCAGAACCACAGGAATGCCGTGTGTTTCCAGTAGCGCTTTCGGGCCTACGCCCGACAGTTGCAGTATTTGCGGCGATTGCACGGCGCCGGCCGACAGAATGACTTCGGCCTCTGCCCGGGCCTGATAGAGGGCGTCGCGTTGCAGCCACTCTACGCCTGTGGCTGTTGTACCGTTAAACAGCACACGGGTCAGGTGCGCTTCGGTCAGCACGGTAAGGTTGTCACGGGCCAGGGCCGGTCGCAGAAATGCGGTTGCCGCGCTGGAGCGCCAGCCGTTTTTCATGCTCAGTTGATAGGCGCCTACGCCGAATTCGGTGGCGCCATTGAAATCTGGATTGAAAGGCAACCCAAATTCCTGCCCGGCGGCCAGCCACGCCTGACAATAAGGATGGTCGTTCTTCAGATCGGAGACGCCCAACTCGCCATGGCCGCCGTGATATTGACTGTCGCCATGTTCGTAGCCTTCGGAGCGTTTGAAGAACGGCAGAACCGATTGATAGTCCCAACCGGTCGCTCCTTTGGCAGCCCAGTCGTCGTAGTCCCGGTGCTGGCCCCGGATATACAGCAGACCGTTGATGGAGCTTGACCCGCCCAGCACCCGGCCGCGCGGCCAGATAATGTTTCGGCCTGCCGTGCCTTCACACGGCTCGGTATCGAACAGCCGGGAAAAACGCGTGTCGTAAATGGTTTTGAAATAGCCCACCGGCAGGTGCAGCCAAAAGTTTTTGTTTGGCTTGCCCGCTTCGAGCAATAGTACGCGGACGGCGGGATCGGCTGACAGGCGATTGGCCAGCACGCAGCCGGCCGAACCTGCGCCTACGATAATATAATCGTAAGCGCCCGAACGCTGAATCGGCCGTTGTTCACTCATTTGCTTCATGATTTGATGACGTTCAGATACAGCTTGGGATCAAAATATTGCGCCGCCGGAGTGGCATTCGGAATGCGGGCAAAATCAATGAAGAAATCGCTGACGCGCTGCAACCATTTGGTGACGGAGCCGTCGGCATACAACTTGGCCCATTCGGCGGAAGTAAACATCTTCTGGGCCGCATATTGCTCCTTGATATCTGCCAATGGCACCTGGGGATAATGCTTCGCCTGAATTGCGGCCAGCGCCTTGTCGGTATTGGCGATCAGATAGTCGTTGGCCTCGGCCCAGCCGCGGATAATTTTTTCCAGCACTTCCTTATTCTTGTCGTAATAATCGTTGCGCGCCGCCCAGCCGCCCATGATGGCGGCTTCGGGATAAAACTTGGAGGCGTCTACCAGCATTTTTGCACCGGGCACTTTATTACGGATGGGGATGTTGAACGGTACCCACAAGGCAATGGCCGGTACCGCTTTGGATATGAACGCAGTGACGGCATCCTGCATGCGCTGGTTGATGATTTTCACATCCTTTTTGGGATCCAGTCCGTTTTTGCGCAGGGCATTGTCCAGGAACACATGCGCGGTCGTGCCGGTTGTGGTGGATATCTGCTTGCCTTTCAGATCGGCGATCGAGTTGATTCCCATGTCGGGGTGTACCCATAATTGCGCCGTGGCAAACTCCACGTCGTTCATCAGAAATACTTTGCCTTGTCCGCGGGCAGGAAAGTTGGACATGACGGCGCCGGTGCTCAGAACGTCGATACTGCCGCCGCTCATGGCCTGGAACAGTTCCAGGCCGGTCTGAAATTGAATGAATTCCATCTGCAGCCCGTTCTTCTTCCAGATGCCCATGTCTTCGGCCAGCCAGATCTGGCCATCGACAGCCAGGGTGTGCAGATAACCGACTTTGACTTTAGTGCTGCTCTGGGCGAATACGGGTGACGCATGTAACGCAACGGCTGCCGTACCGGCCGCCATCTTGATAAAAGTTCTACGTTTCATAGCAACGATCTCCTTTGGTAGTTGACAGCCAGTGCGTCTAGGCGACGCGTTTTTCTTTTGCCAGTGCTTCCTGCGCGGCATATTCCTGCATCACGCTGTTGTGGATACGTGCGCGTAATGCATTGAACTCAGGGGTTTCCTGCAGCGATCGATTGCGCGGATAGGCAAAGGGAATGTCGATCACCTCCCGGATGCGCGAGGGGCGTGCAGAAATAATCAGTACTTTATTAGAAAGGTATACGGCTTCTTCGACCGAATGTGTAATCAGCATGACCGTTTTGCCTTCGGCGTACAGCACATCCAGCAGCAGGTCATGCATCGCGCTGCGGGTCTGCGCATCAAGCGCCCCAAACGGTTCGTCCATCAGGACAAACTCGGGATGCACCGCATAGGTTCGGGCAAGCGCCAGGCGCTGCTTCATGCCGCCGGACAGGGTTTTCGGGAAGGCATTGCGAAAATCGGCCAGCCCCATCAGGTTCAGATAGCGATCGACAATTGCTTTCTTGTCTGCAGTATTCATGTTCTTGCTTGCTTTCAGGTTTAACCCGAATGCAATATTCTGCTCGACCGTGAGCCACGGGAAAACGCCGTACTCCTGGAACATGACGCCGCGGTCCGGGCCCGGTTGCTCAATTTGCCTGCCATCGAGCATCACCGTGCCACGAGTTGGTTTGATAAATCCGGCGGCCATATTCATCAGAGTGGTCTTGCCACAACCGGAAGGCCCCACAAGTGAAATAAAGTCGCCCTGATTGACGCTGAACGACATATCCCGGACAACTTCCAGCACTCCCCCAGAGGTGTCGAATTGCATGGAAACATTATCGAAAACAATCCGTTCTTTGTTTGTCTGCATGTCTATTCCCCGGTCCTGTCCTGCCAGCTGATTAATCTGTTTGATAATTTGCGGATGGCCACATCCATCAAAAGTGCGATTGCGCCAATGCAAATAATTCCCACATAAATGGCGCGCAGATCAAAGAACGCCGAAGCGTTCTGTATCATCGCGCCCAGGCCTTCCTGGGCTGCCACCAATTCAGCAGCAACCAGGGTCGCCCAGGCTACGCCCAACGCGACCCTGAGCGCAGTCAGCATGTGCGGGACGGTCATGGGCACCATGACTTTAAGGAAAATTTCCATATCCGTAGCGCCCAGCGTCTTGGCTACGCGTATATACACCGGACTGATCTGATTCATGCCTTCGTACATGACAATGACCGCGGCGAAAAAGGAGGCATAGAAAAGAATGGCTATTTTGGCCATTTCCCCAATGCCGAAATACACAATGACAAGTGGAATAAGCGCGATGGGCGGCAGAGCGCGAAAGAAATTGACCAGCGGGTCGACAAAACGTCGTATGGGCTTGTACCAGCCTATCAGAAAGCCGATAGGCACCGCCAGCAGCATTCCCAGCAACAGTCCACCCACCACGCGCTGGATGGACATGGCCATATTCACCAACAGCCCGCCCTGCGTCAGATGTGTCCAGAACGTCTGCAGCACTTCCAGCGGCGATGGCAGCAATGCGGGGCTGATCCAACCCGACGCATGCACCAGCATCCAGACGGCGATCAGGCAGATAAACGGAAAAACGGACCAGGCCAGATTGCCGGCTCGGTTGCTGCTTCTTGTGGCTTTTGCCATCCTTGTCTCCATATGTTTTTTGGCGCAGCGTCCAGTGATCTCAATACTGGTGATGGGCGATCTCGTTTTGCAGCAGATCGGTGTCTATCTGAATCAGCTGCGCGGGATATTGAATATGCGCGTAATACAGAATGTTGTCCGACGGATCCTTGAAGACACGGCAGACATCGGCAATCGGATCGCCCACGCCTATGTTCAAATGCGATGCCGTCTCTTTATCGGAGACGGTGATGCGCATGGTCTGCCGGGCCTGATGGATGCTGATATCAGGTCGCTTGGCCAACTGGGGCACAACCGGTGCAGTGCGAAAACCTTCCGGATCGCTATCGAAGATCGTCTTGTCCAGATAGATATCGATAAGGCAATAAGGCGTGTTTTCCCGGTAATGCACCCGACGCAAACGCTGGTAGGCGGCACTATTGCCATCAAAGCCGAAAGCCGGATCCGGCGCCCGCTCTCCCGGCTCTATCGGCAGCATGCGGATTTTCAGCGTCGATACCGCCTGGACCAGTTCATCAAAACTGTTGGCCAGCCTGAACCAGCGCTGTTCGGACAGATCCTTGGCAACAAAGGTGCCCACCCCACGGGTGCGCCGGATAATGCCATTGTCCTCCAGCAAATTAAGGGCCGCGCGCAAGGTAATGCGTGAAACCTCGAACTGCGCCACCAAATTGTCCAGGGTAGGAATCTGTTCCCCGAAACGCCACTGCTGGCTCTCGATCTTCTGGCGCATGAGTTTGGCCACTTGCAGATACAGCGGCATGCGGCTTTCATTGCGAGGTTTTATTTCATTGTTCATATCATCATAATAATAAGCACAATTGAAATAAACAAGTAGGGGTTAGCCCGTAACTATGACCTGGCTTCGGGGCGCATGCTTCCGTCTTGTGGCCCTGGCAACGGTAGCGAACGGTGTGGCACGAAAACGAACGCGCACGCGTGCACGGTAGGCCGATGTCGGTTGCGCAAACAGGTCGGCTCGCCTATGATACAGGCTTAATATAGTATAGGGGGGTAGGGTATGGCTCATTTGAGTACCGATAATGACGACTTGCTCAACCGGGTTCGCAGAATTGCCGGGCAGGTCCAGGCCATTGAGCGTGCGCTGCAGGCGAAGGCCGACTGTGGCAAGACGTTGCATCTGGTGGCGGCAACACGTGGCGCATTGAATGGATTGCTTGAACAGATTATTGAGGCGCATGCGCAGTTTCATGTTGCCGATCCTGGGCTTAGCGATGCGCAGCGCCAGGCGGGCGTGAACGAGTTGCTCAAGGCGATTCGCCAATATTCGAAATAAAAGGATCAGATTATGTATTCGGAACCCGGTTCCCATCGTCATGCGTTTCTGGGAGCGGCCCATGACGAAAATGCCCGCCGGACCCTATGGGTGGTCGTCCTGACTTTTGTCATGATGGTCGTGGAAATTGCTGCCGGCTATGTGACCGGTTCCATGGCCTTGCTCGCCGATGGTTTTCATATGGCCACCCATGCGGGCGCCCTGGGCATTGCGGCGGGGGCGTACGCCTTTGCCCGGCGCAATGTGGACAACCAGCGTTTCAGCTTCGGAACCGGCAAGGTAGGGGATCTGGCCGGATTCGCGTCGGCGCTGATTCTTGCCATGGTGGCCCTTGGCATCGGGGTCGAATCGGTGGCAAGACTGTTGCGTCCGACCAGCGTTGCCTTCGGGGAAGCGGCCATTGTCGCGGCGATCGGCTTACTGGTCAATGTGGTGAGCGCGCTCATGCTGTCGGGCGGGCATCACCACGGGCACGAGCACGGGCATCACCATCATCATAATCATCATCATGGCCATATGGGTGAACACGCAGCTACTCACGGACATGCACGCGGCGGCGACAATAACATACGGGCTGCGTACATCCACGTGCTGGCCGATGCCCTGACGTCGGTCCTTGCTATTGTCGCTCTGCTGGCAGGGCGTTATTTTGGCTGGATATGGCTGGATCCGGTGATGGGGGTCGTGGGCGCACTGGTCATCGGCAGATGGGCCTATAGCCTGATGAAAGCCAGCGCAGCCGTGTTGCTGGACGTGACAGACGAACACGTTGCAGAGGAAATTCGCGACATCCTGTCGCCGGTGCCCGATGTGAAGATCACCGATCTGCATGTCTGGCAGGTCGGGCCACAGGCGCGCGCGGCCATTGTTAGCGTGGCAGGCAGCGGGCTGACGGCCCGCCAGATACGCGAACGATTGCGGCCTGTCCATGAAATATCGCATTTGACGGTTGAGTGCCAGGCGGCGTGTGTCCCGGCCAATCCGGTAACGGCGCGAATCTAGCGCGCAGGCGCCGGGTCAGGCAAGTGCCCTTCAGGTGTGCGCATGTGAGGAAGTGACCACCCGGGGCCGCCTGTGCAGCGGATTGCACGCCATACCCGCTGCAGCTTCGACTTCTGTTAAGCAGCCGCGCATGGATCTGCCTGGCCGGGCTGATGTGCCCGGGGGGCGATCACCGGCCTCAATTAGTGTACCGGGAAGGCCGGTTCCAGGCCATTTTTTCGTATCGTTTCAACTGCGGCCGGAGATGACAGATATTTGATCAGCGCATTGGCGCCCTGCTGATTACGGGCATGCGTGGTGACGCCGGCCGAAAAGACGGTTGCTTTTTGCAAGGCGGGAGGCAGCACACCCACGTAATCGGCCCCTTTGATCGGCAGCAATTCACTGACCTGTTGCAAGCCAAGCGCCGCATCACCGCGCGCCACCACTGCACCTACGCGCTCGGAGACAATACGCTTGCTCTTGGGCTTGACCTGTGCTTCGATACCCAGCTTCTTGATCAGTTCTTTCTCATAATAAGTGCCGCTGGCGCTGGCGGAATAGGCAATGGAAGGTGCGGCCAGCAGGGCGCGTTTTACCGCCTGCGCACTGCTGATATCAGGTTTTGGCGCGCCTTTCTGGACGGAGATGCCGATGAGCGATCGAACCAGGTCTACCTGGCTGCCCTTGGCGACCTGTCCTTTATTGACCAGCTGATCCAGCGATTTACGGGCCAGGATAACCATGTCTGCGGGTTCCTGTCGATCCAGTCGGGCCGGAATGGAATCGGGCGCGCCACCCATGGAGGATCCATGGACGATTTCAACGTGATAGCCCGATTGCTTTTCAAATTGCGGGGCAAGCGCTTCGACCGACGATGCGAAGCCGCCCGAAGAGATTACCGTAATGGTGTTTTTCGGCGCCTGTCCCGACATGTGACCGCAAGCGGCCAGTACGGTGGACAGGGCAAGGGTGACAAGCATCGCGCGGCGACGGGGGGATTTGACGAGCATGTTACGTTCTCCTTTGAATGGTCTCTGGTATTAAAAGGCTTTATTCTGCCGGCGTACTGGCAGCGTGCGCATTGAGTTTAAATGCAGCGGCCTGCAGGGGTGGCCAAACCTGCCGTATGATCACAAAATAAATATTGAATGATACAAGCGCGCCGTGCCGATAATGGGGCAGGGCGCAGTCTGGCGTTGCCGTGGCGTTGATGGATGCCAGTATGGGCCGGATGTTTGCATCGCTTCGGCGGGGAAATGGCTGCGGCCCGCCGACCCGAATGCCTGACCGGATCAGACATTCGGGCAGACCCCGCCGAGATTTGGAATACGGCCGCCTGGCCCGCCCTGACACAGGCGGGCAGATGGCTGGCTGAGGGCTGTTACTTGCCAACCAGCGGATCGGCTACACCGAAGATATAGAAAGCCAGCATAGCGATGACGCCGGTGAAAATCAGATAATAAAGCGTTGGCTGGATGGTTTTGCGCAGGGTGATGCCTTCACGACCGAGCAGACCCACTGTTGCCGAGGCAGCCACCACGTTGTGAATGGCGATCATGTTGCCCGCAGCAGCCCCGACTGCCTGCACGGCAATCATCATCGCGGTGGAGACACCCAACTGCTGAGCCACATTGAACTGAAAATCAGCCAGCATCAGATTGGAGGCCGTATTGGACCCGGTGATGAATGCGCCCAGCGCTCCCATTGCCGGTGCAAAGAAAGGGTAAACGCTTCCCACGCTGTCTGAAACAAATTGCGCCATGGCCACGGGCATGGATACCAGGTCTGCGGCATTCACACCCGAATTGATCAGAATCCGCACCATCGGGATGGTGAATATCAGCACGAAGCCCGCGCCAAGAATGGTACGGCACGATTCGCCCACCGCCAGCTGGATATCGTTACGGCTCATGCGATGCAGGAAAATGGTCACGAGTACCACGAAAATCAGGATCCCGCCGGGCAGATACAGGGGTTCCAGGGTGCCCGAAACCTTGTCTTCGCCCATGATATCGCTCCAGCCGAAGCTCACGGCATTGAGGGCCTGCTTGACAGGCTCGACCGTACGGGAGATGACCAGGAAGGCGGCCAGCAAAATATAGGGCAGCCATCCGTTGAAGGTGGAAATAGGGGTTTTTCCTGCTGTTTCAATGGGCTGCACATCAATGTCGCCGAACCAGTCCTTGGGCCAGCGGCTCGATTCGGGAAAATCCCATACCTGCTTCGGTGCCAGAAAGCCCCGCTTGGCAGCCGGAATGACAATCGCCAGTCCTACCAGGGCGCCAATGATCGAGGGAAATTCGGGGCCCAGAAAGACGCCGGCCAGCATATAGGGCACTACAAAGCAGACGCCCACGAACAGGGCGAATGGCGCGATGGCAAGCCCTTCCTTCCACGAGCGGTTTGCGCCGAAGGCCCTTACCATGATCGTGACCATGATCAGTGGCATCAATACGCCAACCACGCCATGCGTCAGCGCGACTTCGGAGGTGATCAGGCGAAAATACTCTTCCCATGACGAGCCCTGTGCGACCAGTTGTTCGGTAATGCCCGCCTTGTTGACGCCGCCAGAGACGCCTACCACGATCGGGGTGCCGACCGCGCCGAAGGAGACCGGGGTCGACTGTATCATCATGCCGACCACAACGGCTGCCAGGGCGGGAAACCCGAGGACAACCATCAGCGGCGCGGCCACGGCAGCCGGTGTGCCGAATCCCGAGGCGCCTTCAATAAAGCAGCCGAACAGCCAGGCCACAATAAGCGCCTGCACGCGTCGGTCGGGACTGATGTCCGAGAATCCCTTGCGAATCGCGGTAATGCCGCCCGAATGTTTCAGCGTGTTCAGCAGTAAAATCGCGCCAAAAATAATCCATAGTATGGAGGCGGTCAGAATCAGTCCCTGCAGGGCTGAGGCGATCACACGGTTGACGCTCATCTGCCATGCAGTAAGGGCGATCACGGTGGTGACAATGAATACGATAGGCATGACCACCTTGGCGGTCATTCTGAATCCGATCAATAGCACTCCTGCCAGAATCAGCGGCAGAAATGCAAGTAGCGCAAGCGCAGTGTTGCTCATATATTGCTCCTTTGGTTCTACAAATCATTTTTTCCGAAAGCGCCGTCTTTGAGCACGTTTGATTACGCCGGATGCCGGCAACGGTGTTGTGTGGCATCCGGGCGCATGGCTGTCTCGACCATGCTCCGCTAAAAGACGTATGGAAAAAATGAATTGCCATGTTAACCTGAATATTTACTGACTCGGCGTTGTGCATCGCAACACGCTGACATTGGCTGATCACGGCAGGCGCGGCCGGGCGCTGCTGCCGCTTTTGCCGGCCGACCAGGCGTCATGTGTCATGTATTTGAGTGAAGAAGCACGGGAGCAAACGAGGTTTTCTACTGTCGTGCCGGGCGCAAGGTGCTGGCGTTCGTGAGCGGCCACCCAGGCCGGCATGGCAACATCAAGCTCCGTTGCTCACTTTATCGTTCCGGGCTCGTTCAGATAGCCGCGATAGAAGTCAATAAAGCGCTGGGCGCGATGGGAGATTTGACGGCCTGGCGGGTAGACTGCGTAGATGCCGACCTGCGGCAATGTCCATTGCGTCAGTACCGGTTCAAGCGTGCCTGCTGCGATATCTTCGGTCACGCTATGTTCGTCCAGTATCGAAATCCCGTAACCTTCGCGCAGCATGGCGCGCAATGCACCCGGCGAATCGACCCGGATGCGCGACCTGACGTGTATGGTCGCGCTCGCGTTATTGGCATGCTCGAATGTCCATGTGAGCGGGGCGGGCAGCAAGGACAGACAAATCCACGGATGGTCTGCCAGATCGGCGGGTGTCAGGATGGGTTTTGCATCGCGCAAATAGGCCGGGCAAGCAACCACGAACTGGCGCATGTTGCCCAGCTTGATCGCGCGCATGGATGAGTCGCGCAACCAGCCCACCCGAATCGAGGCATCAATGCCTTCGCTGACCAGGTCCTGGACACGATCGCTTGAGCGCAGGTCGATATGCAGATCAGGATGCCGCCGGGCGAAGATCGCCACCGCGCCGGCCAGCGACAGGATGGAATGATCAACCGTTGAGCTCAGCCGCAAGGTGCCCGACAGCGTTGTCCGGTCTTGTTCCAGTTGATCCAGCGTGGCCTGTAATTGGCCCAGCATGGGTTCACATTGTTCGAACAGTCTTCTGCCGGCATCGGTCAGGTTCACCTGGCGCGTTGTGCGTGTGAACAGTGGGGTTCCCAGATGCTTTTCAAGGCGGCTTATCTGAATGCTGACTTTGGCTTTGGTCATGCCCAGTTGCATTGCCGCTGCCGTGAACCCGCGCAAGCGTGCCACCATGCAGAAAATAGCGAGTGCGTTCAAGTCAATGCCGGCAATGGTGTTCATGGAAATAATTGTTATGGATATAGAAACAATAAATTATAGTTTTAGCTGTTTATTGAATCAATGAATTCTGCAATGATCTGTTTTCTGACCGGCCGGATACGCAAGGTTTTCAGGCTTTGGTCTAACAATAACGTTCAGGAGTTAATATGAAAATCGCACTTATCGGCGCCACGGGTTTTATCGGCAGCGCCTTGCTGACAGAGGCGTTGGCGCGCGGGCACCAGGTCACCGCTCTGGTGGCGCACCCGGAAAAATTGCAGCCGCAGGACAATCTGACGATTGAGCAGACCGATGTCCTGGAGGGCGCAAAACTGGCGGCACAACTCAAGGGGCATGATGCCGTGATCAGCGCCTTCAGCGGACATGCTCAGCAGGACGTATACGGATACTATATGAAAGGGGTGGATTCCATTATCGCTGCGACAAAACAGGCGGCAATCAAGCGCCTGCTTATTGTGGGGGGCGCCGGCAGCCTGTACGCGCAGCCTGGCGTACTGGTCATTGATACGCCCGATTTCCCCCAGCAGTGGAAGGCCACCGCGCAGGGCGCCAGGGATGTTCTGACACAACTACGTAATGAAAGCGATCTGGACTGGACCATGTTGAGTCCGTCGGCAATCATTGAACCTGGCGAGCGCACCGGCACGTTCCGGCAGGCCGACGATACGCTGATTGTTGATGCCGGCGGCCAGAGTCGCATTTCCACCCAGGACTTTGCGCTGGCCATGATCGATGAGCTGGAAACGCCCCGACATGTACGGGCGCGCTTCACCGTGGGCTACTGATAGGATTTTGCGCAACGGCAACGGCAACGGCAACGGCAACGGCCGTGGGCGACCGCGCCTCAAAGCGCTGCCATGGCGTGCCCGTCGTGCACTATCGTGCCGACAGGGGAAAAAAAGAGATGGCGGCCCCAATGGAAGGTTACCCGTGCCCGGGAATATCATTGTGCCGCCTGTCAGGGTTTTATTTAACGTGCCACTCGCTGACTTACACACTGTTCTTCCCGGTTCCATTAACTGAGATCGCTGGGCGGTGCGATCAGGACCGGGGAAAACGTGATCTGCAACCGTTGGTGCCAGCGTGCTGCGCCGCGACTTGATCGGCATGAGCAGGAAGGTCGCCTTCGGGTACACATCAGGTCAATCATAAGGGGCGCCTTCGCTATCGTGCATGAACAGAAGATTACCATTCGATCACGTTTCGTTAATGACTGTCTGGCAGCCCTCACGGCAAGGGCAATATGACAAATGCAATGGCGGCTGGCGGCGTCCCGGGGCCTCGGTGTTCAAACCAGCCGCGATCGCGTCTTGCACGTCAGGGAAGGCGGGCGACCAGGTCGCTAGGAACGTGTATCGGTGACCACTTCACTGAGCTGCAGTATCGGGCTCAGGTCTGTGTAGTTCGGGATGTCGCCCAGAATCTCGTCGGCGTGCGGACCGAATCCTGCCTGAAAATCTTCGGCGCTGTCACAGAAAATATGACACATGCCGATATAGGTAGGAGGCGCGTCAGGCGTGCCGCCGGCGATACCCCGGTCTATGGTGTAATAGCGGCAACGTTCGCCCATGCGTTCCTTGAGCAAAGGCAAATGCTTGTCACGATAATAATCGTGATCGAAGCGCGCGCCTGGGGTATTGGGGTACATCACACTGACTTTAATCATGACAGCTTCTCCTTTGTCGATGGAATAATTGTTTTTGTGTATCTTAGCGCATTAAGCCCGGTACGCTCGGGATTGTATGTGACCCGCCGGTTTTGTTATTTGAGGCCAATCAAGATAACAGAACACGCGGGTGTTAATGCAAGCCAACAAACTGCTCGGCGGCCTGTTGGGTAAGTTTATGCAACAGCCGTTCGGCCTGCTGTTCGGTGGCGCCTTCATGGCGCAGGTTTCGGATGAACACCGACAGCGAGGCGTCAACCAGCTTGAGTCGCTCATTTGGGTCGGGTGCAAACTCCAGCCCCGACAGATGCTGAACGTTTCCATTATCAAGACGCCGCCATCCGTTGGCTGCAAATTTGGGCAGAGTACTCATGAGCGGCTTCCTTGTGTATAAAGAGGGCTCGCCTCTTGCGGGCGCTGGCGAGCAGACAGTTAATTGTACCCAGTTAACCGGATTTGGGCTGTTTGCAAGCAAAAAAAGAAGTAATGGGAAGCCAGCTGCCGTACGAGGGTCGAGCAGAGGCAGATTTATGACGGTCATCAGAAATTATGATTAGACCTGATCTGCCATTACTTATATTGTTACACATTCATGACAATACATAATATCAGGGAGACAATCATGAAATTGCGACAGAGTAGTCTGCTGGCCGTTTTGATGGCCGCGTCGGCCACAGCGTATGCCGGAACGGTGACCGTCATCACTTCGTTTCCGAAGGAGCTCACACAGGCGTATAAATCGGCATTTGAAAAATCGAATCCAGACATCAAGCTTGAAATTCTCAATAAAAATACCGTTTCCGGCATCGCCTATGTGCGCGAGACCGCCGAAGGCAGGCGTCCCGAAGTGTTCTGGGCGAGCGCGCCCGATGCCTTTGAGGTTCTTGGCGCGGCCGGGTTGCTGGAAAAAGCGTCGGACGTAGCCAATCACGAGGTTCCTGACAAAATCGGCAGCTTTCCTATCAATGATCCCAGCGGATTATTCTATGGTCAGGCTTTGGCCGGTTACGGGATTATGTACAACACCCGGCTGTTGAAAGCCAAGAAGCTGACTCCGCCGACGACCTGGGCTGATCTGCTCAAGCCCGAGTGGTTTGGCAATGTCGGCATGACATCGCCATCGCGTTCAGGCACCCAGCACCTGACGGTGGAAACCATTCTTCAGGGAGAGGGATGGGACAAAGGCTGGAATACGATCATCAGAATGGCTGGCAATAGCAAAACGCTGACCGACAGGTCCTTCGGCGTGCCCGATGGCGTGAATAACGGGCAGTTTGGCGCCGGCCCGGTAATTGATTTCTTTGGCCTGTCTAGCAAATTTTCAAAGTTTCCTGTGGAGTTTGTCTACCCGGACGAGACGGCAATCGTGCCAGCCAATATTGCGCTGATCAAAGCGGCAAAAAATACGGAAGAAGGCAAAAAATTCATTCGTTTTGCGCTGTCGCCTGAGGGCCAGGAACTGCTGTTGAAGCCGGAAATCTCGCGTCTGCCTGTCATACCTTATGCCAAGATGAACAATATCCCTCAGGGTTATCCTGATCCAAAGATCCTGGCGGAAAAAAGCAAAGTGCATTTTGATACCGAGCTTTCCCAGCAACGGTACTTTGTGGTGCAGTCGCTGTTTGATCAGACCATCACGTTCCGTCATAAGGAACTGCAGAATGCGACCAGGGCCATTCTGGATGCACAAAGCAAGCTGGCAGAAAACCCCAGCGATAAGGGGCAGGCCTTGCTGGAACAAGCCAAAAAGCTCGCCTGGTCGCCTTTGATTGACGAGAAAGAGGCCGTGTCTGAAGACATACAAAAAGTCTTTCAGGGTGATAAGAAAGATGCCAGTGTAAGCCAGGCGCTATCCAAACTGCAGGGCCAATGGAACAGTGAAGCCGAGGCCAATTATCGCAAGGCGATCGAGCTGGCCGGGCAGGCGGCCTCATCGTAAGGCGCATGCTGGATTTCAATAACAAGCCATCCGGAAGGCATCCGGATGGCTGGCGGACGATGGATTTATGTCGACACATAATATGAAATTTCCACCGGGTCTGATGCTGGTGGCGTTGGGTGTACTCGGATTCCTGTTGCTGTTTCTGGCCATTCCGGTAGGAAATGTGTTTTATACGGCATTCTCCAATGCCGATGGCAGCTTCACAATGGGCCATTTTGGCTCATTCTTCCAGCAGCCTTTATTAAAAGAGTCCTTCTTCAACAGCCTGTATGTTTCGGTCATGTCAGTGATCTTCGCCTCGCTGATTGCCATTCCGCTGGCGTATCTGACCGTACGTTTCCGTTTTCGTGGCGCATTGATCATTCAGACATTGGGTGTGTTGCCGCTTATCATGCCGCCGTTTGTCGGCGCGGTGGCGCTGCAGCTTCTGTTCGGGACGTCAGGTACCGTCAATTTGCTGCTGCAGGACTGGTTTGATGTCTCAATCCCCATCATGGATGGACTCAATGGCGTGATTTTTGTGGAGTCCCTGCACTATTTCCCGTTTATTCTTCTGAATCTGACCGTGGCGATGCGCAATATCGACGGCGCCATGGAAGAGGCGGCGCTCAATCTGGGTTCTCGTGGCTGGCGACTGTTCCGGCGGATTATTTTCCCGCTGGCATTGCCCGGCTATATAGCCGGCGCCTCGCTGGTGTTTGTCAAGGTTTTTGATGATCTGGGCACGCCGCTGGTATTGGGTATTACCAATATGCTGGCGCCACAGGCGTATCTGCGCATTACCCAGGTGGGAATTGATGATCCGTTGGGGTACGTGATCAGCGTCCTGATGATTGTTTTTTCCATCCTGGCCTTGTGGTTGTCGGCAAGTGTGCTGCGCAACAAAGATTATTCCACGCTTCAAAAGGGGGGCAGTTCAATCCAGCAGCGCAAACTGGGCCGTTGGGAAAGTGTTCTGGCGTATGCCTGGATTGCCTTTGTGCTATTGCTGGTGCTATCGCCGCACATTGGCGTGCTGCTGCTGTCGTTTGCCACCGTATGGAGCTATGCGCCTTTGCCTGACGGTTACACGCTGAGTCATTACGCAGCGGTATTTAGCAATTCGCATGACATGATGATCAATACACTGCTGTACTGCGGTCTGGCGGCAGGGATTGATGTCATTCTTGGAACCGCGATCGCGTATCTGATTCTCAGAACGCGCATCCCGGCCAGACGCTGGCTGGACTGGCTGGCGTCCGCCGCGCTTGCTGTGCCTGGCATTGTTCTGGCTATCGGCTATTTGCGCACCTTTCGCGGTGTGGAACTTCCCGGCACCGATACGGTGCTGACATCGACCTGGATTGTCATTATGCTGGCTTACTCGGTACGGCGCTTGCCCTATGCGCTGCGAGCCTGCGTGGCCGCCCTGCAGCAGATCAACGTGTCGCTTGAAGAAGCGGCTGCTTCGGTCGGGGCAAGACGGCATCGCATTATTCGCCGTGTCGTGGTGCCGCTGATGGCGGGCGGCATGCTGGCGGGTTTTGTGACCAGTTTTATCACTGCGGCGGTAGAACTGTCGGCAACCATCATGCTGGTCAGTCGCGATAGCGATGCGCCAATGAGCTATGGCATTTATCTGTTTATGCAGAGCGCATCCGGCAGGGGGCCCGGTGCGGCGCTCGGTGTGCTTGCCATCGTGGTTGTCGCCATCGGTACCTATGCCTCGCATTTAATTGTAGAGCGCGCCTCTCGGCGTACGCGTTCGCTACATGCAATCGAACAGGAATGAAAAAATGAAGAAAGTCAGTGTTGAATGCCGTGATATCCGCCTGTCTTATGGCGATACAGAGGTGCTGAAGAACATCAATATTCTGATCGAGCCGGGCGAATTTTTTGCCTTGCTCGGACCATCGGGTTCGGGTAAGTCCACGTTGCTCAGATTGATTGCCGGGTTCAATCAGCACAATGCCGGCCAGCTTCTGGTAGACGGAAAGGACATCAGTGCGATTCCTCCCCACCGGCGCAATATAGGCATGGTGTTTCAAAGCTATGCGCTATGGCCGCACATGACGGTGTGGGATAACGTCGCTTTTGGTCTGGTTGAGCGTAGACTGCCAAGAGCGGAAGTGCGGGAACGTGTTGAAGCGGCGCTGGCGCTGGTGGGCCTGTCCACCTTTGCAAGACGCAGGCCAAACGAGTTATCGGGCGGGCAACAGCAGCGGGTAGCCCTGGCTCGCACCATTGTGATTGAGCCGCAAGTGCTGCTGCTGGATGAGCCGTTGTCCAATCTCGACAAGAAATTGCGGGTGCAGATGCGGCGCGAACTGCTTTCCCTGCAGCGGCGGCTGGGCATTACGACCATTTTTGTAACGCATGACCAGGAAGAGGCCATGACAACGGCCGACAGAATGGCGGTGCTGGACAAAGGCGTTGTTCAACAGACCGGTAGTCCGGCTACCCTTTTTGATTTTCCGGCTAACCGGTTTGTTGCCAACTTTGTGGGAACGATGAATGTGCTCGAAGGCGCCGTGCGCACGCGTAATTATTCCGGCGTGACGCTTAGTGTCGATGGAGTGGGTGATCTGGCCATTCCCGTCCATGACGATATTCCGCAAGGAGATCGTCTTGCCGCCAGCTTCAGGCCGCATTCGGTGCGGATTGATGCGGCTGGCGGCAATGCCGATGCGCACTACGTCTGGCTGCCGGGCGTTGTTGAGGAACGTGAGTTTCTTGGGGAGTTCGTCCGTTATGCCGTACGGGTGGGTGAGCAACGCGTGACCGCAGACCAGTCGCATTTTGCCGGGCTGAGTCAATTCCAGATCGGCGCACCCGTAGCGCTGGGGCTGGAACCGTCGCAGATTCGCTTGCTGTCAGCCTGAGAACAATGGAGATATATCAGATCCGCGCATTTGTGACCGTTGCCCGCCTGGGCAATCTGACTCGTGCGGCCGAAGCATTGTCACTGACGCAGCCTGCGGTGACCGGTCAGATCAAGGCGCTCGAGCAGGATTTGGGCGTGGCATTGTTTGAGCGCACGTCCGGTAAATTGGTGTTGTCCAAGGCCGGCAGCCGTCTGTTTCCCACTGCTGAGGCATTGCTCAATACCAGCGTGCAGCTCAAAGCGCAGGCGCAACAGTTCCAGGGGGAACTGCAAGGCGAAATGGTGCTTGGCATTCCGGGGGAGCATGCGCAGTTTCTCCGTCTTGGCGAGCTGGCTTCTGCGGTTGTGCGTTCGTTGCCGCTGATCGAACTCAAGACGGTGATTCATCCGTCGGAAGAACTGGTGGAACAAATACGCTCGGGCAAACTGATGATGGCCATGGTCATCGCGACCCATCCCTTGCCTGATCTTTTCTGGATGGCGCTCAGGACAGTACGATATCGTATCGTCATGCCCAATGAAATGGCCAATGCGCTCAGGCATGCGGGCTGGAAAGCGCTGGCCCAGTTGCCCTGGCTGGACGGCAGTCCGGGATCGCACACGCATCTGATGTTGCGTGCATTGTTTGAACGGCATGGCTTGACGCCAAGAATTGTCATGCAGAACGCCGACATGGCCAACGCAGACGTCATGGTGCGTGCGGGCGCGGGCTGCGCATTGATCCGCGAAGACATTGCCATTGCCGGTGCGGGACGCGGGGAATTTACAGTCTGGAGCCATACTCAGCTTGATGCCACGCTTGGGTTTGTCGCTTCGCAGAACAATATTGCCGATCCGATTGTCGTGGCGCTGATTTCACTGATCCGCAGCGTATGGACCGGTGCGTCCGGGATGCAGACCGCTGCTGCCGGGGTATAGCTTCGTGGCAATCACGTTGATGTTTTAACAGACGCAGGCTTGATCTCCGTATCCGGCAACAGTGCAGCGACGATGCCCAGTAACGGCAGATAGGCGCACAGGCTGTACACATAGGTGATGCTTGTGATGTCTGCCAGATGTCCCAGCGCCGCTGCGCCGACGCCGCCCATGCCAAAGGCGAAGCCGAAGAACAGGCCGGCAATCATGCCGGTTCTGCCGGGCACCAGTTCCTGGGCATAGACCACAATGGCGGAAAATGCCGATGCCAGGATCAGTCCGATAATGACAATGAGGATGCCGGTCCAGAACAGATTGGCGTGTGGCAGCAGCAAGGTAAAGGGTGCGACCCCCAGAATGGACGCCCAGATCACCCGTTTGCGACCGATGCGATCGCCGATGGGACCGCCTGCGATGGTGCCGACGGCGACGGCAGCAAGAAAAATGAACAGATAAAGCTGGGACGTACGTATCGACAGGGCAAATTTCTCCATCAAATAAAACGTCAGGTAACTGCTCATGGACGCCATGTAGAAATATTTAGAAAAAATCAGCACGCCCAGTACGGCCAGCGCGGCGATGATTTTGTTGCGGGGCAGTTCAATTGCATTGGCCGAGCGTTTGGTGCGCAGCACCAGCAGACTCCGGTTGCGCGCATACCAGCGACCAATCTGCAATAACACCACCATGGCCAGCAGGGCCGCCAGTGAGAACCAGGCGACACTGCCCTGGCCACGAGGCAGGATGATCAGCGCGGCGAACAAAGGCCCCAGCGCCGAACCCACATTTCCGCCAACCTGGAACAGCGATTGCGCCAGCCCATGCTGCCCGCCAGAGGCCATGCGGGCAATGCGGGATGATTCCGGGTGAAAGACCGACGAACCGGTGCCCACCAGGATGGCGGCCAGCAGCAGAAACGGAAACGATGGCGCGACCGACAGCAGAAGCAGGCCCAGCAGGGTCGAACCCATTCCGAAGGTAAGCGAATAAGGCTGCGGGTGCTTGTCGGTGTAATGTCCGATAAGGGGTTGCAGCAGCGAGGCGGTGATCTGATAGACCAGTGTGATCAGGCCGATTTGCGCAAAACTCAGGCTAAAGTCATCCTTGAGCATCGGATAAATGGCCAGCAGGATGGACTGGATCATGTCGTTCATCATATGGGCGACACTGATCGCGCCAAGCACCTTGAAGGCGGTGCTGTTTTCGGGCCGGGAGGGGTGTATGGCGGTGGATTCTATCGACATTGCATTCAACATAAATATGACATTCGCAATCAATAAGTGTAGTCGTGCTAGAATTATTGAAAGTGCCAATTTTCGTCGAGAAAGTGACAGTGATGGATCCGCTTCCCAGAAGCGTCAACGCAGAAGACTACCAGAACATTGCCCCTGCCGTGGCCGCCATGTCCAAGGAGTTTGCGGCTGGTACGGGATCGGCGACGCATTCGCATCGGCGCGCGCAACTGCTTTTTGCATCGCGCGGCGTGATTCGCGTCAGCACCGATAAGGGATACTGGTTGCTGCCGCCGCTGCGCGCCTTATGGGTGCCACCCAATGTCCCGCACTGTACGATGGCTGTATCCCATGTGGACATGCGCACCCTGTATATTGATGCAGCCGCCGCCAAAGCGCTGTGGGCCGGATGCCAGGTGATCGAAGTCAGCAACCTGCTGCGCGAGCTGATCCTGAGCCTGACCGCCGAACCTGTCGTCTATTCGCAAAATGAACGGGGCGGCCGGATCGCAGCGCTGATTCTTTCAGAGTTGCCCTCGGCCGCAACCGTGGCCACGCAGATCCCGTGGCCCAGGGATCGCCGGCTTATATCCATCTGCTCCACGATCATGGACCAGCCTGGCCTGAACCGTCCGCTGGGGGCGTGGGCAGATGCGGCAGGCGCCAGTGAGCGCACGCTGATCCGGCTGTTTCAGTCCGAGCTGGGCATGAATTATCGGCAATGGCTGCAGCAGGTCAGGTTGGCCGACGCCGTGTGCAGATTATCGATCGGCCAGTCCATCGGCACCATTTCCCGGGAACTGGGTTATCGCAGCCCCAGTGCATTCAGCGCCATGTTCCGCCGTGCGCTGGGCATGCCGCCCAATCTGTATCTGCAGCCGGCAAAAAGATGATGCGCGGCCCTGCTCTTGGCGAGCAGGCAGGCAGTGCGTGCTTGAGCGTTATGGTTATTATCTTGTGACGACGGGATGCGTTTTCTTCGTCTGAAGCGCTCTTCTCGGCATGACGCCCCATACCCGGCCTGTTGGCGTCAGGCCAGACGCCGTATATATCCGCCAATCAGGACGACGTTGGTTCGCGGCGGGCTTCCAGTTCATCCAGCGACTGTTCGCGCAATGCCTGCGGGAAAGCGGCGGTCATGGTTTCCAGGGCGCTGAAAATACGCGCCCAGCCGTCGTCTGTACGTATGGGGATCCCCAGGAACTGACTCTCGGTCTTGGCGCGCAACATTAAATACAGGACACCGGCAAGCATAATACTTACGGTGGCGGGCATATCGATTTCCGGCGTCAGGCCGTCGACCCGGTCAATGAAGGCGCGGGCGGCCTTCTCGCGTCGCCGGGCCAGCCTGGCGGTGACCTCATTGAGTTCAACCAGTTCCCAGCGGCGCACTTCGCGCAGCGTTTCGTTGCCGGCCAGCGCATCAACCTGGGCGCGCAACATGGATAGAACCAATTGCTGGGGCGTTTGCTGGCTCGATTCGTCGTTACCCAGCATGCCGCGATGGCCGGTCCAGAAATCCTGCTCCTGCATCCAGGCCAGCAGCAGACCGTCCAGCCCGTTGAAGTACCGATAAATCAGTTCTTTGCTCACGCCCGCACGACGGGCTACGGCGTTGATGCCAATACCGCCCATCCCGGCTTCGCGGATTTGGGCTTCCAGAGCCTGGAGGATCTGCTGTTCTGTTTGCTGACGACGGGACATAGGAATCCGCAAGTGTATGAAAACTGCATCAGTGATGCCAATAACCCATTCTACAAGAGAAAAACAGTACCGGCGCACGGATTGATTCGGCTATACTAAAAAGTGACTTTATGGTCACATTTTGCTCATTGCCTGCTGCACAGATCCGGCAGCCGGCATCGCGCCATGCGCAAGGCCGGTCAGACCGCTGGTTTGACGGTCTTTATTTTTGCCAACTGAACTGAAAAAGAGTATCCTCGTTATGGAAAACAATCATTTCGTCTCAACCGACGAAATCCGCACCCGGTTTTCAACTGCCATGTCAAATATGTACGGACAGGAAGTGCCGCTTTATCGTGATTTGCTTGAGCTGGTTGCCGACATTAACGCGCAAACGCTGCAGGACAATCCGCAATTGCAGGCGCAATTGAATGCGTCCGGCGAAATCGGTCGCCTGAATCTGGAGCGACACGGCGCCATTCGTCTGGGCACGGCAGCCGAGTTGTCCGGCATCCGGCGTGTTTTCGCGGTGATGGGGCTGCAGCCGGTGGGTTATTATGATTTGTCGGTGGCCGGCGTGCCGGTGCACGCCACAGCGTTCCGACCGGTGGACGATGCGGCGCTGGCAGCCAATCCGTTTCGGGTGTTCACCTCGTTGCTGCGGCTGGAGTTGATTGACGATGAAGCACTGCGCGCAAAGGCCGCAGCGATTCTGCAGAAGCGCTCCATATTCAGCGCGCGCGTTCTGGAGCTGGCAGAAAAATTTGAAACAGAAGGCGGCCTGAGCAGCGAGCATGCCGACGAGTTCGTGAGGCAGGCGACGGATATTTTCCGGTGGCACAGCGAGGCGACGGTCAGTATTGAAACCTACAAGCAGTTGCTTGACGCTCATCGTTTGATTGCAGATGTGGTTTGCTTCAAGGGACCCCACATCAATCATTTGACGCCCCGCACGCTGGATATTGACGCGGCGCAAAAGGAAATGCTCAAGCGCAATATTCCCGCCAAGGAGTCGATCGAAGGCCCGCCAACACGGCGCCATCCGATTCTGCTGCGCCAGACCAGTTTCAAGGCGCTGGAAGAGAATGTGACGTTCGATTCGGGCGTCGAAAAAGTGATTGGCGCCCATACCGCGCGATTTGGTGAAATTGAACAGCGCGGTCTGGCCCTTACCCCCAAAGGCCGCGCCCTGTATGATGAGTTGTTGTTGCGGGCTCGCGACCCGGACGAACAGGCCGGCGACAGTTATGCGCAGCGCCTGGAGCATGTGTTCGCTGAGTTTCCGGATGATCTGGCGACGATCCGCAACAGCGGTCTGGGATATTTTCGCTACAGCCTGACGCAGCAGGGACGTGATGCTATTGGCCAACAGGCCGCTAATGCCGGCGATGTGGAGGCCTTGATTGATGCCGGACTGGTGCAGGCCGAACCGATTATTTACGAGGATTTTCTGCCCGTCAGCGCAGCCGGCATTTTCCAGTCGAATCTGGGCGGCGATGACCAGAAAAGCTATCAGGTAAGTGCTGCAAGAGCCGCCTTTGAAGAAGCCCTGGGTGCAAAAGTCAACGACGAGTTTGCGCTATACGAGGCCGCACAGCAACGTTCGCTTGATCAATTGGCATTGCAACTGAAAAAGCAAGCCTGAGCCAGGCCGGTCGGGCGATCGCTGGCGGCCGGCATCTGGCTGCAGAGCGGGGTATCGAACCCCTCAATCCTGCTCCTGTCGATATCGGGTTTGTGTCGGGCCCGGCCGCACGCCACAGCTTGCCCGATAGGCGCGACGCTAGGGCGCCGGTTCGCGTCTATCGCTGTTGTCTTGTATCACGCCTGCCATAGCGCTTGCGCCCGCCCGGCGGCGACGTTCTCTATAAAAAAGAATAAATAAGAATACATCTTATTAGCAGTTGTGCTACAATTTTCTGTTGTCAAATCAATCATTTTGTTACCCTCGCGACGCCTCATCCCCGGCCTTCTCTGAATACCTGTGCTGCGTACATACTGTGCTTGTATTGAGTATGTGTTGCACATGTACTTGCGCCAGCCTGGGGCGCCATCCAAAATACAGGCGGCACGATAGCGGTGCGGCATTTTGTCTGCAGCCGATCAGCGCCGCCATGCATCGTGAGGATAATCTTTGCAGTTTGAATCACAAGCGGAGTCATTTTTCATGCAATTTTGGAAGTCTCAAGTTCGCCGCGGGTTGCTGACCTGCATCCTGACAGTGACCGCCAGCGTCGCGCTGCCATTGCAGGCCGTCGCCTTGAGCGTTGAACATGCAAGCGGTAAAACAACCCTGGAAGGCGAGCCAAAGAAAACCGTCGTGTTTGATCTGGCCTCGCTGGACACCATGCATGCGCTGGGCATAGAGGCTTCTGCGGTGCCCGAGGCCAAGTACACCAATCAACTGGCTGCCTATGCGAAAAAGCCGGTTCCCAAGGTCGGCTCGCTGTTTGAGCCCAGTTACGAAGCGGTCAATGCACTGTCGCCAGACCTGATCATTGTCGGTGGCCGTTCGGCTCCCAAATATGCGGATCTGAGTAAACTGGCGCCCACCATTGATCTGACCGTCAATACCAAGGACCTGCTGGCAAGCGTCAAACGCAATACGCACACGCTGGCCGGCATTTTCAATCAGCAGGACAAGGCCAGGGAACAACTGGCCAGGCTGGACCAGTCCATTGCGGCGCTCAAACAGAAGGCCGGCAATGCCGGCTCGGGGCTGATCATTCTTACCACCGGCGGCAAAGTCAGTGCATATGGTCCGGGTTCCCGCTTCGGCATTCTTCATGATACCTTCGGCATCCCCGCTGCGGCGCCTGACCTGTCCACGTCCAATCACGGGCAGGCGGTGTCATTTGAGTTTATTTATAAAACCGATCCTCAGTGGCTCTTCGTGATCGACCGGGATGGCGCCATCGGCCGCGAGGGTGTTGCCGCCAGCAAGTTGCTGGACAACGAACTGATTCACAAAACCACCGCGTGGAAAAAGAAACAGATTGTCTATTTGAATGCGATGGATTGGTATTTGCTTGGTAGCGCCGGGCTGACCGCCATGCAGCAGAACGTGGACCAGTTGTCCAAAGCGCTGGACGGCAAGCAGTAATCATGGCGCGCTCGCAAGTCCGGGCCCCGATGTCCATGACCGTTGACGCCTTAGCGGGCCTTTCATGAGCGGTGATCTCCAGGGGCACAGAAGCAATAAACAGGTCAGGCCGCTCCTCGTCGGCGTGCTGCTATTGCTTTTGTGCTTTTTGTTTCTGACCAGCCTGTTTCTGGGCGCGGGCGATATGTCGCTGGCTGCATTATTGCGCTTCGATAGCGAAGCCTGGCAACTGCTGCTGATCAGTCGCCTGCCGCGCGCCCTGGCATTGGTGCTGGCAGGCACCTCATTGGCTGTTGCGGGCCTGATTATGCAAATGCTGGTGCGCAACCGCTTTGTCGAACCGTCGACGGCCGGGACTGTCGAATCGGCCACCATGGGAATACTGGCGGTCACCTTATTGGCGCCGGGCATCCCTGTGCTTGGGAAAATGCTGGTTGCCGCCTTGTTCGCCCTGGTTGGCACT
>Ga0079224_100000942_pt1 | contig 31450 bp, 45 predicted proteins | sample Stecom2015_FD_80414 | JGI IMG/M metagenome (GOLD analysis project Ga0079224, IMG submission 80414) | Agricultural soil microbial communities from Utah to study Nitrogen management - Steer compost 2015 | ecosystem: Environmental > Terrestrial > Soil > Agricultural land | place: USA: Utah... | reverse complement strand
GCCAGGACCTCCTTGGTTCTCGTGACGATGATCAGGAGGTCTTTCTTCTGGGCCTCCTGTTGGAGGCGTTGCTGGGCTCGGGCAAGTGCTTTATGGAAGGACATGGGAATGCGCTCCTGTGTTTACACGATAAGGGTAGGGGTACCCTTGTCAACGCTTCAGTTTGCGGGTCGGCCACTGGTTGAAGAGCTTCCCCAACTTGGAGAAGTTGATGATCTGTTTGGTATGCCAGACCTCTTTCACCCCGCCCTCCTTGGTCACCGTCAGGTAGGACTCTCCCCAGACGTGGTTCCCTTCGAGGGAGGCGGTCAGGTGGGGACCTACTTTTGCTTCCAGCTTATAAATGAAGTTTTCGTATTGCCCTGCTGCGATTTTCCGAGCAAGTTGTATCTGGGCCTGGATTTTTTCAGGAGCCCACACAACCGGGTCAGGGGCCCCAAAACGGCGGCAGGCGTATCCTTCCGGGCGCTTAGTGACCGATTGGGCGAATCCCCGCTTATGCAGGGCTAGTTGATAATCAGCCCGGGACATTCGGCTGTCCGGATAGGGGGCGTAGGCTTCCAGGTCCCAGCCCTTTTCTTCTAGGGCCTTGCGAACGCCTTCGATAGATTCCCGCATAAACTTTTCGGCCCTGTCCTGGGCCTGTTCGAGGAGGGGAAGGACGACGACGCGGATGGGGGAGGGGGCAGGGGTGTTCATGACGGCAATCTACAAACAAGGGGTACCGTTGTCAAGTTTTGGGTAAACACATCATACAACACTGTTTACACACAAACTAACCTGGGGCATGCACAAAATGGGTTTTGTGCATGTAAATCAAGTGGCCATTGAGAAAACAGGTATCCATACTCTGCGGATGGACTCTGGCGCTTTACCTCCCCCTCTTGCCGCTGCCCCCTTTGTTCAGGGAACCCCGCAACCGCCTCCCCCCTTAGTAGGAGCCCCTGCTCGCGCCCCCGGACGCCCTGCGGCTGATCCCGAACAGAACGCAGTGCGGGAGGCGAAGCATGCGCAGAAGCGTCGCTTGGATTCCCTGCTGCCCTCTGAAATGACCGATGGGCGTATAGCGATTTATGAATTGACCGGGAGGGCAGGGAGAAGCCGAAAAGCGAAGCCTGAGCAGATTATATCGTTCAAGGAGCTTGAGCGAGTGCATGCAGAAGGGAACGAGGATACCGGGGAATATATCCGGGATGTTTTAATAAATAAATTTGGGAACAAAGGGCGCTACCTTTGGATGGCTCAGGATAACCGGGGCCGTCCTTTAACCGAGTATGGAGAGCATGAAGTGGATTTACGTCCTGAAGATTCCCGCGATGAAGACTTTGAAGATGACGAGGAGGATGAGGAACACGATGAGCCTTCCCGCTATACTCCCCCTCCCCCTCCCCCTCCTTTTGCGGCCACAACGCAGATAAAGGAATTGATTTCTGAAGAGAAGAAATCCAGTCAGGACACCATGGCGCTTATGATGGCCATGATGCAGAATCAGATGCAGATGCAAATGCAGATGATGCAGCAACAGCAGGAGCGGGATCGCCAGCAACAGCAGGAAGCCCGAGACCGGGCAGAGCGACAAGAGCGCTACGAGCGTGAGCGCCGGAAGGAAGAAGAGGACCGCCGCCGAGAGGAAAATGAGCGGCGTGAGCGTGAAGCTCAGCGGCAGCACGAAAAAGAACAGGCGCGTGCCGACCAACAGATGCAAATGTTTATGCAAATGTTCACGGCTCAGTCGAACAAGCCCGACACCATCACCCCCATGCTCATGAAGATGATTGAGAGCAAGGGGGACCGTGATGGGGTGAAGGAACTCATGGCGATGATGGCCGAGAGTTCGAAGCAATCCTTGATTGCTAACTCGGAAGCCAATCGGCAAAATATGCAGATGCAGGCCGAGGTGGCCAAGAGCATGATTTCCAACGTCATGGGCATTTCGCAGACGATGGTTGAATCCATGATGGAGGCGCAGTCGGTTGAGACTGATGATCCGATGGAGAAGATCAGCAAGGTATTTAATATCTTGAAGCCTGCTCTCGGGGCGTTCGCGGCTCCTCAGCAGGCACCGCAGCCGGTGCAGCAGATTACCCATGTGCCGGTTGCGGCTCCTCCGCAGGCTCCCGTTGATCCACAGGAGCAAGAACGTCAGCAGATCCATGGGTGCCTGATCACTATCGTCAAGCTGGAGAAGGGAGAGGTTCCTCCGACCAGTTATGTAGATGCCGTCCGGTGGATTGCTCGCCACGCGCCGGAGTCTTTGAAGAGAGCCATCATTTCCGGTAATGAAGAGACCATCATGAGCATTGGGGCTCAAGGCATGACGCAGCAGATTATGGGATGGTTGACGGAAGAGGAGGCTCACGCCAACTTCCTTCGGGCTGTGATTCAGGATGTGAAGCGAGTCCTTGCCGGGGCGCTCGATGAGCCTTCCGCTAAGGAAATGGTCCAGCGGCATGCAGATTATCTCAAGCCTCCGACCAAACGACGGGCGGCTCCGATGCCTCCCGATAATGCTCAAATGGCTACCGGAGACGAGGACGCCAAAGACGCAGAGGTTGTGTCCCAGTGAGGGTGACGGTTAGCTCTCGTCAGAGTATCACTTCATTGAATCTGGATGCGCTCCCAGCAGTACGGTTGCTATTGGGAGCGTCTACAGATCAGAATTCTTTTTTCCTTACCCTGTTTCTAAAGACATCTCCTACCGGAGGGCTCACGTCTTTTGTTGATTACATCCTTTGCAGAATCAATGTTCCCATGGCAGATTCCTACGAAGAAGTGGTTAGCGTTGCGGCTGCATGCACGGAGGCAGAGAATGCAGAAGGAAGTCTGATTCGAACGGCAGAGGCTTTCCGTCTATTTCAGAATAAACCGAGAAGTAAGCCTAGTATTATTGATGAGACTACTTTGGAAGCACAGGAGATTGTCACTGTTTATTGGCAACTACGAGAGTGGATGGAGAAGGAATCTCCGCGCCCTCGTTATCAAAGAGATGTCTCTTCCTATAAAATTATTTTTGAAGATTAAAACGGAACTCCGTTTTCTTCTTCCCAGTTATCTCTCCAGTCCTTGATGAAAGGGAGGAGACGTCCCCCATATAAGGGGAACATGACCCCTTTTTTGTTGAACATATTTAAATTTTTGAGCACATGGCTTCTTTTTATAGCCGTATCTGTTTTTGTTCGTCGTGTGTATTTTTTTCTTTGTTTTGGATATTTTTCACATAATTCTTTATACCAAGGCACATTTTCTGACACTACTACTCTTATTTTTCCGTGTTTGTCTTTTTGTGAAGGAGCTAGAACTACCTCTAATCTATTGTGTTTGAGTTCGTCATACATATGCCCTGCTGCTTCCCGGAGGGTCATTTGAATATTTTTCTTTTTTATTTCCTTATACACCTTACTCCAGAAAGCTCGTCCCTTCGATCCTTCTTTATAAGACAACCTAAGTAAAGAGGCCTTTTTCAAGGCCTCTTTTTTATTTACACTGTTGTCTATAAGGGAGGCGGCTTCCGTCTTTACCGATCTCATTTTCGTGCCAGGAGAAACCCAACGAGCCCAAGGAGACCAAGAGTAACAAGCATTCCTCCACCGCTAGCTTGAGTGGATGGGGCATCATCGCTGGCGATGCCCCAGGCAAATCCCGGAACACCCACAGCCTGCGGATCGTTGTTGGCTGATTTCGCCACCACGGCAGCCGGTTTGGATGCCGGAAGCACTCCACCTTTATTTTCCCGGGCTGCGGATTGCTTCCATCCAATTTGGGTGCGGCCACCAAGCACCACGCGAGTATTGGTGCGGGGGAGCATATTGGGCTCTTCCCGGCGAGCGGTCCCCACACCCTGCTCAGCAGCGGTATCACGGGTGGGGGACGGATGTGGTTGATAGACGGCTTGCATGATCAGCCTTTCGTAGCGAAATTTGGGGTGGTTCCCGCCACGGCTCCAGGGAGCATGCGGCCAGCGGTCACGTCTGGTTGAACTTTAAAAGAAGCATCCTTGATGTTTCCGGGGTCGAACCCGCTCAACGAGGCGGCTTGCTCCTCTTTCTTGATGGCCCCTTCAGCCAGGATAACAAGGCCTACCACGGGACCGAAAGACGCCGAGAAATCCTGAATAATAGTCGCCATGGTATTTTTTGGGCGAGCCTTCACGAGGGTGTAGAAGGCGAAAGCGCTTGGGAGCGACAACCACCAATAGCGCATGGCTATTTTGATCAGCGGATGCGCATTGGCTATCCCTGAGAGAGCTTGGAGGCCGATTGTTTTTTCAAGAGGACTCATTGGGCGATCCCTAAGGCTTCCATGATATGGTCTTCTTTTTTGTAGACTTTCCAAGGCCCTTCTTTGGCGAAAGCGGTAGCCTCGTAGATGACTTGATTGCGCTGCATTATCCGCCGAACGAAGTAGGAGCCTTGATTGCCAATGACAGCACTAATGACTTCCATATAGGCCCCGTGATCTCGGGCAGAAATAACGGTTTCTTGGTCCACCGCATTCGTGGCGTCGTGGTTTCGTTTAATCCCAGCCAATTTGTTTTTGTCGAAGAGTTTGATCCGGAAGTCAGAGGTCGGGTTTTTGAATTCCCCCCATGTTAATTCCGGGATGTCTTTTTCGCGGAGGCAGACGATGGGCAGCCCTTCTCCGAGATGTTCCCGGAGAAGCCTGAGATAATCAGGAATGAGTTCTGAATTCAATAGCTCCGCCCATACCTCTCGGGCATGAGGAAGATTTTCAGCGAGAACTATTTTACTGTCTATGGGAACCTGAAGCGTGTCCTCTCCTCGTAAAAGAGCTATGAGACGCAAAGGCGAAATGGTGATGACTGGGACATCAACCGGTTCTTCGACTCTAACGATATCCTGTACGATTCCAGAACGTTCAATATAGTGAACACTGACCTGATCCACGGTGGCGAGAGCATCTATATATCGGTCAATGCCCTCTCTATCTCGGATAGACGTCCAGACGAAAGATCTCGGCATATGAAAATTAGCATGCCGGAATCTATATCGAGCATGCACATCATTAGTGCTCTTCCGATGATAGAGGTCATAGCCCTTGTAATGCCGCATGTGGTGATGCGACTTGGGTTTTTTTCTATTCAGAATTAATTTCGCTCGTTTAGTCATCTTTCTTCTTGGTTATGTAATAAATAGCCACAGCCGCTACTACAGCCAGAAGGAGCGCGGTCTCCTTTTTTACGACCATATTCAGGATAGGGACGCGCACATACCCCTCAGGGATGGCAACTGCATTTTCCTGCCCGGGCATCGAGACCGCAGCATCTGCCAGTTGATCTGGCAATGACATGGGAGCCTCCAGAGGTTCCCCGAGGTAGGTGTTATTCAGATAGGTCACGGATTAGCCCCGGAAAATAAAAATGGCACCGATGAGGACTGCAACTGCCCCGAGAGCAATTCCAGTCTTAGCATCCAAACCCGCGAGGGCCGGGCCATCTCCACTTAATCCAGGCATAAAGCCACGAGTGGCGCTCAGAGAGAGAACCTTACCTACAGCGCGGCCATTCGCCTCACGGGGAGCAGGCATTCCCTGCTGATTGGCCATGTTGCCGCCCTGCACAACGGTGTGGCGCATGCGGGTATTGTAGAAAACGTCTGCGTGGTTGCCGAGCATAATGAAACTCCAGGGTTGAATCTTAGGGCTCCTGGGCTAGGGAGCAAGTGGGAGAGCCCTTAATGCGGCCATATAAGACGCTGGTCGATGGTCTTTGAAATCGTCTGTTCTCCATCCAGACCAAAACACTGCATAGGACCATATATTCCGAAAAGCAGAGAGAGTTTGCCCTTTTTCATTTATGTGCATTTTATCTTTGGTGTGTTTAAACGACCAGAATGGGAGTAGAGGAACAGGATCTTTATCCAAGACCACCCGGGCTCCCGTTTTTATGGTAGATGCATAGAGTTTGGAAAAATGTTTATTCCCGACCCGAGGGGACCCGAATGAGTAGCAGGCTACGTCTAGGTGTGGGAATTCCATCTGAAGTGCAACTGCTAATATAGTTGCTACAGCCCCTCCCAGGCTATGCCCTGTGACGACTATGCGATTTGCTTTTGAATTCATTATTTTCCACGGGCTATATACGTCCGTGAACAGGTCATAGAAGCCCCCATGCACGGTGGCTCTATCATGAAAGGGAACTTGCCAGACATCCAGATTGGTCAACCAATCCTGAGGGTCATCCGTTCCTTTGAGGATATAATAAAGAGTCTTTCCGTAATCTTTGAATACGGGACGTTCTTGGATGTCGTAAGCCTCCTGGATAAAATGGAGGCATGATATTAATTCATCTTTCATTTCTTTTTGGTGGTGTAAGCAATATACCCACGTTTTCTCTTATCTATTTTCTTGAAATCTGCGGCTGTCATTACTTCGAAGGTATCCATTTCTTCTGAATCAAGCATAGGGTACTTCAATACCGCATGGGCATTGACGACGATATATTCTTTCTTTTCCTTTTTGGATAACAATTTAGCGAGCACTTGACTCTTATAGAAATCAGAGAGGACATGGATCTTGGGGTTTCTCTCATAACGAGGAGGCATGTACGCCCACATAATTAACGCTAATGCACGGCGGCTAGGCTTGCCATTTTTCCATAACTTCTCAGTTTTACCCTGAGCCATGTGACGAGCTACAAAAGCATTTCTTTTTCTTTTCCATTTTTCAGGGAGATTTCCCCAACTTCCGGCTCGCTGGTAGGCCCGCATGAATCCCCGAGATGAGCGGGCAACCTGAGAAACACCTCTACGTGCGGCTTCTTTTTCCCACGCATGTGCTTTTGCATAACTCATGACGGGATAATGCTGGGCTGGATTTGTTTTTGTATTTAGGATTCGATTATAGACCTTCATCCAATAGGCCCTTTTCGTTTTTTCTTTGCACGCGAATGCAAAATCCTTGGCCCATCCTGCGGCTTGAGATCCATAGGCCTTGATTAATTCGTGGGCGTCGGTCGCTAGAACCCCGGTTATGGCTGGATTTTTCTTCATATCTCAGCAATCACTAGATTATCGAAATCATGTGTCAACGCGACGGCGTGCCCCGGGTCCGAGATAACCCAGTTTTTATCATTGGGGTAATCCGGGTCCGGGAGCGCGAGGCTAACGTTAGCTGTATGCACGTCGGCAAGGAGAAGGCCTTTATCGAAATAGAAACGTAGGGCAGTCCCGGCACTGATACCAAAGGACATATCCAGATTGTCTGTGAATTGACTGAACATGTAAAATGCCCATGCTAGGAATCTATCTTTAGGCATTCTCTTACGGTAGGAATCTGTGTATTCGGCTGTGGATCTGAAAGAGCGGATACGACTTCCGACATAGACGGAATTTCCTATACCGTCCCAACCCGCCACATCATCCATGCGCTTGAGGGCTTCTTGGGCACGTGCTATACGTTTGTTGGCGTCTTTTATTCCGAGAAGAGCGATCCGAGCATTATGTGCAACTATTTTAGCCCCCACAAGGGCGTTTTCGACTTCGGTATAGCTGGAGTTTCCTACCATAAAAGCATGAAATGTGACAGGCTGAACTTCTTCGCGCCACAACACGAATACCGGGCGTTTGCGGTGGGAGGCTCCAGCGATTTTTAAGACGTCGTAATAGGTGACGATGCCTTCAGGCTTCTTCCCAATTTTATGATAGGCAGCCACGAAGGCTGCTTCACTCACGTCGCTTGTTATTTTACAGACTATCCCAGGAGTGCTCGTTGGGTAGACGCAACCATAATGTCCACATCCGAATTCTTTAAATTTTTTCTTACCGACCGGAACCGGAAGCCATTTGGAATCCACATGGTCTGAGAGACGGTCATATATGCTGGAGAGGGCCTTGTCAGCCCAGGGAGGGTTAGATTTCATCAACATTAACCCACCGAGATCCGAGTCTGACCTTCATATCTACGGAAAAGGTATCCGGGTGATATATGATTTTGACTTCCTGTTCCGACTCGCCAAATACGTTTTGTATTTTACGGATTCCTTCGTCTATGGTATTTTCAATGTGAATGAAGAATTCGGGCAAGAAAGACCTGTTTATTTTGCGGTAACGAGTGGCGGCTTTCCAATATCCTTTTTCCAACCAAGGGATGGTTGCTTTGACAAATTTCTTGTATTCGGATTCGTTTTCTTCTTCAATGTCGCTGCCTATGTATTTATAAGCCTCATCTAAGTATCTCTTTTTATCGAAATCCTCTTCCGGTATTCTTTTTGTTTTAGGGGCAGAGAACAAGGGACCTTCTGGAAACTGCCCCGATTGCCAGTAATTGAACATATTAATAAGATCAGCAGCTATATTTGATTCTGCATTTGCATCACTTCTCCCCTTGGCTGCATAATAATCATGGCCCCGCACATAGAGACTGGCCCCTAAAGCCATGAATTCATCGGCCAAGGTTCCTTTGTCTGATGGGAAGTGCTCCAACAGATCATGGGCTACGGACATTCCCTGAAGGTAATTAAATTCAGGGTGCTCAGCAGGGCGAAGTCCTATGCCTCCATACTCCGGGTCTTCCCCATAGACTAATTTACGAGTGGGATTCTTGCGTTTCATGTCAATCTCCGATCAAAACGACTTTCCCACGTGGGCTGCGACGGATGTGGAAGAGGGGGTAATTCTCTCCTGTTATCTGGGCGTATTGATAAATGTCTTCGTTGTCCGCAGAGGCAAACCCAAGGATAGCCCTTGCGGCTTCGTCATAGGCTTGGGGAGAGTCCACGGCGTATTTACGTCGCATGACGGGAGAAAGTTTAAGGTCCATGAATTTATAATGGAGATGCCCGTCCTTGGACCGAATCGACCCTTGATATGCATCTGTAGGGTCGTGGAACTCAATCCGGATTATTAATTGCCCAGAGTAACGTTTAGCCATGGTGTGTCCTTAAACAACGGTTGCTTGGATGACAGGGTGAAGGGCAGCCCACTGCGGCTGCACCGATGGGTTGGAGACGAGCCTATCGAAGGCCTTGTCTGCGAACGATGGGTCTTGCGCAGAAAGTTTGGCCACCCGTTTATCGACATACCCGATAAAGCCGGTGCCCGGCGCGGCAGGGGTGCTGACATCCGTCGAGCCCCCTCCCGGGCGGGTCATCCAGGCAGTGGCCGCAAAGCCTAGGAAAGCCACACCCCAAGCGGTAATGGCTTCCGAGCCATGCTTTTTTCTTTTGTTCCACATATAAGCGGATCCGGCCATACCAATGAGAGAGCCTGTAAAAATGAAAGGCTTGGCTTTCACATAAGCATCATAGGTAGCGAATCCGTCGTGGAGAAGCGCTCCCGCACGATCACGGTTGACCACATACTCCGGCTGTTGCCGGAGAAGACGACGCACGTCTTGAGGACGAACGAAATCCAGGGCGCTCATGACGCTTACTGCGGCAGGTAGTTCGCGCTAGCGCCACCGGTGGCGTTGGTGAGGTAGGCTGCGAAGAAGGTTTCCAAGCGAGTGTCGTCCTGGTCGAGACGAGCGAGGCGAATGCCCGTAAAGAAAGCAGCCGGAGTAGAGGCATACTCGGCTGCAATCTCGGTGTCCAGATCAGCCGCATTCGGCTGCTGAAGCACATTGAAGGTGAAATCGGTTGCGAGAGCCGCGCCCCCGTCCTCGTAGGAAACCGAGAATAAAAAATTGGTCCCGGTTCGTTTCTGCGGACGTTGAGCAAGGAATTCGAAGTACCGAATGGTGGGATCGGTCAGGGTCGCCAGGAAGGTGTTCACTGCCGTGATCAGAGCAGGCAGGGTCTGGGCAGTAATGGTTTCGGTGAAACGGGCCATTGCAGGTGTCCTTAAGAAGAGGTTGTGGTGAGTTTGCCTTTGTTTTGAGGCAATACTAGCGGTAGTTCATCGCGTCCAAAAATGAAGAGGTTCGGAAGGTATTGCTTGGAGATTCTTTTTGCCCCTCCAGGAGGGGTGCGTTTCCGTGTTGGAGCCCTCCCCTTGCAGCCGATGACTCCCCAGAGGGGTTCCGGAGTATACTCCCTCCAAGGAGTGGCATTTCCCATGTATCCGTGCATCAATGAGAGGAGTACCGGAAGTTTGGTGCCATCCGTAGTGGCCATTGAGAGGACCCCGTTCGGCTTCAGCGCCAAAACTAATTCTGGGGCCGGAGAGGCTTCTTGAGGTATCATATCAGGGGACATAAGCACGGCATCACAGGAGCCTGGATCAAATCGCGGGATTATATTTATGCGTTTGTCTTTGATTCCAAGAGGGCCCGGAGCTATAACAGCTACCGTGCTTCGCCATTTCAATGCTTCCCCTGCTAGAAGAGGGGCAATGGGCCCCACGACGGCAACGGTAGTCTCTTGGGGATGCACATAGAGAAGAGGAAGCAATGCCATGGCTTCCCCTACCCGATACGGAATCATTTAGCGGACTTTCTTACCCAAGAAGGCCCAGAGTGCCCAGAGACCGATGCCGAATGCAGCCACGCCCGCAACCGGAGCTACAAAAGCAGCCCCTTTGCCGAATGAACGAACGATATTGATGGCGGACACCGCAGCCGCGATGGCCACAATCACCACGAGCCCGGCTACCGCCCAGCTTACGCCTGCGACGACCGTGATGGCTCCCAGGCCTTCCTGATCCAATTCATTTCGGAGGGCAGGAAGCATCGAGAGCACGGGAGCTAATTTGGCATTAAGGATGGCTTCCTGTTTATTTATTTCTGCCTGAATAGCCTGCTGCTCCGCATACGACTTCGTGACTGCGTTCTCCATAGCCGATTTTTTTGCGGATTTGAAATCTCGCAGCTTGGCCTTGAGGTCTTCGACTTTTCTCAGGACCTCGGAAGCACCCATTGTGGCCAGGGCTTGAAGCGTTCGCTCGACGCCGCTCCAGAAGTCAGCATTCCGGCGAAGCTCTTCTCCCCGCATAGCGAGGGTCGAGAGGTGTTCTTTCAGATAGGAGGAATAGATGGCATTCGACGCATCAGCCACCTTGCCCCATGCCGTCTTCAGTTCACTGACGGCGAGCCAATCCGCGTTTTTGCTGGAGGGGACCACCATGATTCCCACCGCATAGAGACCGGCGACTTGGGATTTTATTTCATCAGGAATGAACTGGCCGAAGGCAGGGAGAATACGGCCGTCCCACAGCCCTTTAGCGGCCAGATAGGCGTTGTCGTAGTACGGAACGGTGCCTGATTTTATTTCCCCATACGTGAAAGGACGGCTAATCCAGTTAGGAGCATACCGGGGGTCAACGGTATCTTCCTGCATAAAGGGCACGATGGGACGCAGGCCATAGAGCGCGAGATACTTTTGCACCGCGACCCAGGCATCTAAACGAGTACCAACTCCCGGGATACTCCCTTCCACAGAAAAATAAGAATCCCCACCTTGGGAGAGGATTACTCTATTGGGCCAAATCACATCCGCAGCCCTGGCCGCGAATATGTTGCTGACCTGGATGGGGCGCGTCCGGAGTTGGAGGTAGGTGGAGAGGGTCAGGGGATAGGACGCGGCCATGACTACGGTATCTCTCCCGAAAGGGTATGCCCCGGCTTGAGCCCCAAGAGACGGAAGGGGCAGGATGATGGAATGTACCCGTTTACACAGCTAAGGGGAGAGGGAAGTTCTACTTGGACTCCCTTGGGGAGTTTGCTGAGGCAGACTGGTTTTTTGAGACGGAACCAGCCATCATAGTCCCGACGCACCTGATTCCAGATTTGAGAGCCGGGGCCCTCCCAATCATGACCGTTCCAGAGCATTTCAAGTTGCATGACTGAAGACCTTAAGGGCAGCCACCGGGGTCCCTAACTCGGTAGGCATGATGGCTCGGACCTGCTTCAAGAGGGCATCCACTTCCCCATGCTGGCCTTCGTCCACAGCCACTCCTTTGGCAACCATTTTGAAGATTCCTTCCAGGTCGGAAGCCTTCCCGTTGGTAGCCTTCAGGAGGAATTCTTTTATTTTTTCCGCCAGCTCCGGGCTGGACGCAAGCCGCTGCTGTAAGAGTCCCAATGCCGCTCGGGCCGCGTCGGAGGCCATGATGGCGGTAGAGGCTGCCTGGGCCGTTTTCTCCAGGGTTTGGGCCTTGGCTTCAATGGGGGTTATGATCTTACCGGCGACCAATCGCAGTAAGGGGTCTGAGATGAGGTTAACCCCTGGGACCCCTACAAGACGAGCGATCCAGAGACCTGCGGCAGTCAGGGTGGCCAGGAAGCCTCCCGAAGCGAGTTTGCGCCACCATCCGAGTTTTTCTTCTTCCTCGACTTTAGCTTGAAGTTCATCTAATTTCTTGTTTTTTTCATTTAGTTTATTTTTATATTCCACATTTTCAGCATTCAGTTTTTCCGCAAGGCTGCGGGACGCTTGAGCATCATCTTTGGCTGCCTGCCATTGGGAGAAGGTCACCGTTGGCATCTTTCGTTCAATCACGACGTTAAACGTTTTTGTCAGTGCTTTCAATGATTCCCAGATGACGTCCGCTTGGGATCGAATGGCGCTTCCTTCCGCAGGTTTCCCATCCACTTCGAGATGGAGTCCTACCTCTTCCAGATTAGAGACACTTTGGGATATTTGCGTAGTAGTGTCTGCCTGAATGACTTGTTTTTGGGCATCTAGGTCTTTTTCCGCCTGCGTTCGTCCACAACTAAGTATGGCCAGACAGATAAAAGACAGAAAGGGCAGGCGCTTCATAAAGGCTCCAAGTGACGGAATGCTAGGTTCATATTTATGTGTGTAAACACATTTACATGGGAAGAGGAGTTTTTAGGGACTGACGAGGAGCCTTCCCCTTAGGCCATATATACACATCTCCAATCATATATTTACCGGGCTCATAGATGTCTTCTATGACCCATATTCCATAAGACTCTCCGCTTGAGCTAAGGCGGAAAACAGCCGCTCCAGTCCACTTTCCTCTGGCAGGGGGCAGTTCAGTGGTGGTGTAGATAACATATGAGAAATTACCTGCCAATACTCCTTCAGCCACCGCCACTGCCTCTGCTTTTTGTCCATCTATATGGACGTTAATCATGTCTATCTGGAGGGTGAGAGACGAGTCTTTTTTAACAATTCTACCACTTTTTATCTCGAAAAAGAAAGGCTGTAGATTAGCCCTATCTACGAAATTGTATTTTCCTGCAAGAGCCGCTATTTCTCCGCCATACCCTTCGACTAATATTTCTTCTTCTCCTGTGCTTTTCTTATTTCCCCATGATTTTATCCATGGAATAATATATTCTTTTACAATTTGAGTTACGGCTATTCCGAGGACTCCGACGATGAGGGAGGCCCAGTAATTGATTTCAGTTGGCGAGGTGGGGTCTGGCATGCGGTCACGCCATGATAATCTTCAGTGCAGCGACCTGCAACAGGGCCGATCCCTTTGGCTATTTGTTTGCCCAACGCCTTGGCATCGGCGTGCATGCATGCACGTATTCTCCAGATGGAGATCCATCGGGACAAAACACTCATAATAAAATCCTTTCATGCATAACATGGTTTATGGGGAAGTCTGGAATCTAGTGGTCCCAGGGGTACCTCCGGGGCCGTAAGCAGCAGCAACAACGCGATCAGACCCATTCCATTTTATGGTTTGTAAGGGTCTGGCCGTATCCACATTCGCAGCAGCCGCCCATACACCTCCGGCTGTAGCAGAGTAACGAATTTCCCTATTACCAGTACCAATATCATACCCAACACTTAAATAAAGACCACTGGCTCCGCAATATTCTAGGTTATAGGAGTTCCAATTAGTCATGGACGCTGGCATCTGTTGTGTCCAGGTTACTCCATCGGGAGAGGTCATGATCGGACAGCGAGGGCTAGCCCATTCCCCCATAGCACAAAACTCTCCTAGGTCAGGATTCCAGACGACTCCGCTCCATGCTGATCCACTAACTGGAGTAGTTCTAGCCGTCCAGGTTATGCCGTCAGGAGAGGTCCACACCTGGAGGGTTCCTCCTGCGCTATATGAGACTGCACAAAACAAATTAAGGTCTGGAGACCAGCACATGGACTGGCAAGCCATGTTTGCTGACGGGCCGGTACGCGTTGTCCATGTATCCCCGTCATTGTCTGATGTGACAATTCTGGTGGCGGTCAGGGTAGGAGCTTGATGGATTCCGCACATCCGGCCTAAGGACGGCGAGTAGGCTAATCCTCCTGGTTGTATAGATCCTCCGAGGGCACCTCTGGATGTCCAAGCCCCTGATGGATCGGCTGTATTGGAATTATATGAATTAGCCTGCATAATTGCAGTCCACTTAACAGCCCCCTTAAGAACACCCGTTACAAGGTTGGTGGTCCCAGGGTTTTTCTGAGTCCAGGTTTCTCCGTCAGTGGAGTAATAAAGGGACCCAAGACCTAGAGATTGTGTCGATCCGGCAAGCCAGTATCCTCCTCCGAAATCAAGACCATGATAACGGCACCAGAAATTAGAATCTACAGTACCTATCTCGGACCACTTTGTTCCAAGAGGTGCCCCTGGGCCATTTTTTATAAGTCCTAGCATAGGGGATAAAGGCATTACGCTAAATCCCCAGCCAAGACCGCGTTTCCGGTAGTCCGGCATACGAGCGACCCAATCGCATATTGTCCTGCGGTGGACAGGAAGGACTGTCGGTTGACTACGGTTCCGGTTCCCGCTGCGAACGTGACTGTTCCTGCCGCGTTCTGTTCGAAGACCATATTGAATCCGGCCGGAAGATCATTGTTGATGGAGACGGTGCAACCACTCCCGCTTGTGAAAATGACGTAGCGACCGGCGTAGGTAGAGGCATTTGAGGCCTGGAGGGTGAGGGCTGTCCCCGCAACAGTAACCGTTCCGATGGTGTAATTAGTGAGACTGAACCCTCCCATATTTAACGCTAATGCAGCGGTAATCTCCGTAGTCGATATGGACAGGCGGAGAGTGCTCGACGTCGAAAAACCAATGGTATTAGCAGCAGACCGATACATTCCAGTCGTCTGTTCGGACGCATAGGAGAATGCAGGGGCAGCAGCAGTACCAAACGTAGTGGCAAAAGGAACCGTTCCTTCCAGATAGGTGGTGCGAACTATGAAACGTCCGGTCCCACCAGCACTGAGCCCTAAGGCATCTGCCGCGTGCCCATAAATACCTGTATTAGGATCTCCGGCCGTAGCAAACCCAGGCGCTGCGGCAGTTCCAGTGACGCCTAGAACGGGAAACAAGGGGGAGACGGCCGTGGATGTCAGATTGAGAGTCTGAGTGCCCAGAGATGTGAACGAGAGCGTTCCAGCCGCCGACCGGTACATGCCGGTGTTCGTCTCTCCGGTAAATCCATACCCCGGGACCGTATTGCTTCCCGGATCGGAGCGGAAGGCAGTGGTGGCGGTGATCGTCGTGGTAGCGGAGAAGGCACCAATGACCGCAGCGCCAGCCGTCGATACGGACAAACGAGCAGTGCCTCCGATAGCAAAACCGATGGCGGCTGCGGAAACTCGATACATTCCATTTGTCGGGCTTGAAGTCCAGCTATAGGAGGGAGCCCCAATGGTGTCGTCAGGGGCCAGGAGAGGGAAACTGACACCTCCTCCAAGAGGGGACGCTCCATAATAGAGAGCGTTGCTATCCCCACTATTCGACCACAGCGTCTGGGCATCTCCAGGGTTTACCGCTACCGGAGTAAGCTGTAACCCAGGAGCAATCGGAGTGCTCTCACCAATTTGGAAAATAACGTTTCCGTTATTGACGAATCCAATGGCGTTTGCCGCAGGAGTCCGGTCGAAATAGATGCCCAGACGAGTGCCATTGGTGCGGCAATCATCATTGTAATTACCATCAGCGTCCGGTGCCGCGATGGCTAGCGTTGCCGCAGAGCCAAGGATGCCCAGACGTAAGCCAAGACGGGCGAGGAAAGATTGATCGGCCATGGGGGATCCTTATTGGAGTCCGAATTCACGGATGAGGGCGGCAACATGTTGACTGGGCACAAAGAAACCTTTTTTCACGTAATAAGACAGACAGCTTTTCACCACATTCCGTTTACGCTCGGTGATCGAGAATTCTTCTTTTATCTTGGCCCATTCATCAAGGGCTTTGTCCCATTCTTTTACTTTATCTTTATTCTGAGCATCTTTTTCAGATAAATCAGCAGGGGGAGCAAATCGCTCTTCTGCCAGTTCTTCTTCCAGAAGATCAGCAGCAGCCACAATAGTGGCGGGGCCATCTTTTTCCCCCTCATACCACCCACGGGTAGCTAAGAGTTGCTTGATAAGATGGACGGCCCCTCGTGTCAGCGCATGCGAGATGGTTTTTTCTTCAGCGGCCATTTGGTTCACTTCCCCGAAATGGTGTTGTTTGGATGAAAACGAATGAAGCCCGTTTTCGAAGGCTTAGAGATCAACCAAAGAAAGGCGTTTCACATCGACTTTCCAAGTCCCGATGGTGAAAGTCACAGTGAGTTGGAGGTCTCCGCCAGCGATAGCCGCACTCGTGGAGACGAACGCGGATGCCGCAGGCACAACCGCTACGCCTTGGCTTTCCAGATAGGGGTCCGTTCCGTCATGGGTCACGATGACGGTTTCGCTATACCGTTGATTAGCGACATCCGTACGCTGGCAGGTGATAGCCCATACCACGGATCCAAAATCAGCGATAGGCACCGAATCAACCACGTTTGGACCGAGCGTGAGGCCGGTGGTTTGGATTTGTCCGTTCGTCCAGACGATTTGATTTCCTGCGAGATCGAAGACGGGGTACGTTCCCTCGACCGTGGGAGCGTCAAACGGGATAGTGTGGAGCCCCACCACTTCAGGATTGGGGTAAGAGCCTCCCAGGTCGCCTCCGGCAGGGCCGGTGGGGGGACCTCCAGCGCTCGCAGCGACGGGGCCCCAGTTAGCCGCGCCGTCCGCAGCGTCTTGATTAAAAAATATCAAATAGCGGACACCCAATTCTCCGGGGAAGGGAGGGGTGAATAAGGCATAGGCCGGGGAGAACCAGTAAGTCGGATTGGCATTAATGAACGCTTGAAGCAACTGCACGGCCACAGCGGTATTTTCCGCTGAAACCAACCGAACCTCATAAGGACTCGTGATGACGTTGGCCCCATCGGTATCGAGCGTCAAGGAGTAATAGGATTGCTTCCGAGGCCCCTTCTCCATACCCGTCTGGTCGAATTCGAAGAGGGTCAGGCGCTGCGACAGCACCGTAGCAAGCAGAGTGTTTAGCTCAGCCTCTAGATCTTCGGGGCGATACGCCGCACTTAAACGGATAGTGAGGGCCATGAGTTACCTCGGTGCCCCCACATCGTAGTGCGATTCGATGCTGTGTAAACAGTCCTGGGATCTACTGAGTCAGGGCTGTAAGCCGGATGCCTATCGTCTCTAAACTGAATTTACGAAGATCGTCTCTTTTTTCTTTTTCTCCGTTTTTATCCATAACATCCAGAATGACGCGAACAGCTTCCTGGTCTTCGGCATCCGTCAACCGATGGGCATGGTTCCCAAGCGATACCGCAGGAACCCCAGGCAGGAGTGCAGGAAGCATGGGGGCGTCTTTATTGACAACGATAGGGAGCCGATGAAGGACCGCCTCTTGGAGGATAAGAGGACAGGCCTCGCTCCAAGACGGAAAAATAAATATATTGGAGCACCGGTAGAGAGCCGAGACCCAATCTGCCGGAAGCCCAACCGCAGCTTTGTCAGGGAAGGCTTCGGAAGCGAAGACCAAATCAGCATCGGCTAGCCCGGCTCGATTAGCAATCCTACGGTAGTGCCGAATGATAGAGGCAGCATCATTTCCGTTGGCGTGGGGATTGACGACGACGAGACGCACCTTTTTTGTTTTAGATAACTCCCCAAATATACGAATAAGGGTGTCGAGGCCCTTAGCCGCAAAGCGGGTCGTGCTGACTGGGTATACCTGCGTTATGTCAGCTTCGATTAATTTATGCTTGGTGACAAAATCGAAAAGAGGCTTCTCCATGAGATGAGGGTAGGTCCGCACGTCCCGAATGTTCGGGACCACCGCAGGATCTTCTTGGGAGTCGTAATAGGCTTTAAGCCCCTTGGCTTGGTAGTCCGTGAGAGCCAGGAGATGGTGGCCTTCTGGGAGATTATATCTAAAAAATGTTTTTTCGTTGGAGTTCCTTTTCCCGGGGGCGCTGTGACAGGTGTGATACCACGCAAACCCGGGTATGTTCCCTATCTCATGAATGGCCGCAGCAAACGTGAGGAATTGAGATACGAAGAGAAGGTCGTGGGTAATGACCGTCGCATTTCCCAGTGTCATGAGTTGGCCTCGAATGGCCTTGCTCAGGATGCGGACACTCCCTTCATGGACTTCATCTTCTCGGAACGGAACAGGCGGGATGGCTTTCCGTATGAGAATATTTTCTGGCAGCGCTATATCAGGATCTTTACAGGTGGTCATTACCAGAAGGACAATCCCCCACTTCGGATTCGCCGTGGCCAGGGCAAGCGCTTGATTCAAGATGACGGAGGTCAGGGAGTAGGAGGGATCGAAATTATGCAACGCCGTCATGATGACGAATCGTTTTTCATAAGCCCTGAAAATATCTATCGTTTCCTGTAATTTTCTTTTCTTCGCACTGCAAGGAGACTCCAGGCCTTGTTTCTCCATGTCTGCGCAGGTCTTGGGGTCATCCGGAGGAGGGGCCACCACGGCCTTGAGGGGCGCGGAAGGACTCGTCTCGGAACGAGATGCCTGGATACGTCCAATATTCCCATAGACCCACACCAACCCTCGCACCGCTGGGTAGAGGGCCAATCCTGTCAGGACGATATCGGCATAGGGAGCTACGCTTATGCCCGCGACGCCGAGTCCGATCCAAACTCCATTACAGGCAGGGCATCCTGCTATTTTCGAGAAGGGGTATGGAAGGAATGCAAGTTTTCGTCTCAGCGGAGAAAAAATATCCTCGTAATTATAAATACGATGGATAGCGATGGCAGCTAAAATAAGAACGATGAGCATGCCGCTGTTATAGAGTTACCTCTCGCTATTCCAGCGGTAATTTATAACCAATCGCATTCGCCACCAGATCCATCGTCACATTCCAGCCACTCTCAGGAGTGCCCCAGGTGAGGTGAGGGGCGTAGGTACGTGCCAAGGCTTCCCCGACTTCATTCAGTACGGCTAAAAACATATATGTGGTGAAAGGCACATGCATTTTTCGAGCGATGACTCCCCAGATCACATGCGTAAGCGTCCATGGGTCGATCACTCTCCCCTTCGTCCACTGACGCCACGGTCCATCAATGGCATGGATCGCTACGACATAGAGAAGATAGAAAAGAACGTAGCGGGAGGTCATGGGAATTGGATACTGACAGTGGGCCCACATCCTCCGCAGGGACAGCTTACGAGATTAAGCACGATGGGACCACCAGTGAGGAATCCACTGGAGCAGAGCAATTCTGTATCGGCTACCACTGCTTGATATTGGGAGGTGCACCCGCTTCCAATGTCGAGCGTATCAAAGGTGATGGTGTAGGTTCCGGCTACGGCATCGTAAACAACAGAGCCGCCATTTTGGGTGACCCCAGGCACACAGTCTTGAAGCGCAAATGTCCATGTGCACGTATCTGCATCTGAGGAGAAGCCGGTTTGCGGGGTGTTACAGAAGCCGACTTCTTCCATTCCGTTCGTATTTGAGCATTCATCACAGAGACCTGGAGGCGTAGTCGTGGTGGTTGTACTCGGGCAGCACACCGCAGGGGTGAATCCCGGAGTGGGGGGAGGCGTGGGGGACAATTCACATTCTCCGACCAATTCGCAGGGATCTCCGCAGGTAACCCGAGTGGCAATGCAATCGACTCCTGAATCGACCCAATCCACTGGGGTGCATTCCACACATTCGATGCTTCGAGCCGATGGGGTTCCCCACGTGGAGGTATCACAGTCGTATTCGGAATCCCAGATATATTGACATTGCGCCGCGGGAGGAGGGGTCGTCGTAGTAGTGGAAGTCGTCGTGGTAGTGGTCGTCGTAGTGGGAGGTGGAGTTGTCGTAGTCGTGGTGGTCGTCGTAGTGGGAGGTGGAGTTGTCGTAGTCGTGGTGGTCGTAGTGTCTTCACAGCATTCCGGATCACACGTCGGGACCGGAAGATCCCCAGGCACGATGAAGCAGATGCATCCGTCCAACGTCTCAGAAATATATTCGGTAGGGGTGCATGATTCCTCTCCCGTGCATTCCCCATTATCTACACATTCTGTGCGGGCAACGTCGAGGACCCAAGTGGATACGCCTGCGATGCACTCACAATTATAGACGGCCCTCAGGCAGCAGCTTGAGCCCGGAGGGGGAGGAGGAGGCGGCGGAGGCGTCGTGCGAGGCAGATCGGTCCCGCAGCACAGCGCCTCGCAGCACTCTGGGGTATCACCTGGGAAGGGAATAGGAACATCAGGAGCATTGTTTAGATCGCATGAGTCTTCATCAACACAGGCGACATCACAATAACGGAAAGTCCTTATACACCCGGCACCTTGCCAGTCTGGATCGGAGACGCATCCCACAATGCATCCTTCATATTCTATATTTTGCAGGCTCCAGTCATTCGCTCCACATTCGATGGTATAAAGCCAACGACATTCTCCTCCAACAGGAGGTGTCGTGGTTGTAGAAGAGGATGTGGTAGTCGTCGTGGTGGTTGTGGGTTCGGCCTCGAAGGTTACCCCGACATTATTTCCATCATCGGTCCCGTAAGAAATGGCATCACCACAGACCATCTCGACATAACTGACTGACGTACCAGGACCGCCAACGAGAATGGGATCGACATTTGGGTTGCAGATTTGAAGGGGCTGTGTTTCGCCAGGAATAGGCGCAAAGACGGTGGCGTCGTAGGCGTAGAACGGATCTGCACTCACCGCGAGATCTATACGATTGACGAAAGCCCCGAAGACGTTTCCCCAGCGAACAAAGCCAGGACCAAAGGTAAGTTTTCCGGTAAGTGTTATATTATTTGCATTAGTGAAGGTGTTCCATTCACAATCACCAAGGAATGTTAGATTATTTAACGCGAGATTGTTATTTGCGGCGAAGAAGGCACCGGACTGAACGATGTTGACCGTGTAGAGAGGGGGAACGCCTCCTGGAGCGACACCGAACGTTACCGAGGGGGCATTGTAGTTTCCAAAGGGGGCCCCGGTGTCCAGATTTTCAATATGGACTGACACCACCACATCTTGCAGGCTGGAGAACGTAGTGAACTCATCTAGGATAAGAAGATCACATTTATTGGTTTCTAGAATATCATACCTGAGTTCAAACACAGAGGAGGTCGATATCAATCCTCCGGTCATAATTAAATCAGTTATAGAGAAGCCCCAATCCGCTCCAGATGATTGGAAAATAAATTGAGTATCTGATTGTACCGCAGAAGAGACATCATCCCGCAGCGTCAGGGTTCGGAATGTCACCCCATTGAATATGGAGGACAAGAACGTCACTTGAAGGGTAGCACCCGGGGCTAGTCCAGAATAGAAAGTCGTATTGAATTGAACCGTTAAATCTCCTGCCGTGCGGGAACCTCCTTCATCGGAAGCGAAGGCGCACCAGGAAGGTAAAGCAAATCCTAATCCAGTTTGGTTGACATATAAATTAATGGTTGTGGCACTGCTGGTATCAGGATTGTTGTTTACTGTGACGGTTCCGGGGAAGAGATCTCCACGAACGTCATAGGCCGTGAAAGAACTAAGGATGACGGTTACGGTATTAGAAGGGGATCCGTCGTTGAGTAAGGTTCCTCCGTTAGTGAGGAACTGACCATCCATGAAAATAGAAACATTTTCACCAGATACCGAGAGGGGAACGGCAACAGTCGCTCCAGGGTTAACTATCACACTGCTGAAAATGATAGAGGTGTCGTTACTTGCGAATTGAATTTCTGCAAATCCTTGGAGACCTACACCTTCTCCTTGGATAGTGACTGTCTCGAAGCCAAAGATATCATTGATGATTAGCAGGGTGCTGCTCGGGTCTACATTATACCCGAAGTCCAGGAAACAGGTAATATCCCCAATGTCGTTGTCATTGCTTTGAACTTCAATAGTTGTGGCTGATTGAATATAAATATTCTGCCCGTTGGTTGCTCCGAATCCAGCACACGTCAGATAGGTAGACGAGGAAAGGGAGGCATCATCACTCGATCCAGCGCCAGACCCATTGAAATAAAAATATTCATCGCCATTGAACGATACCAGGAATGACCCCGTCCCATCCGGGGCATCATTCCAATTCGTTGGATCTTCCCAGAGACCACTACCTTGATTGTGCCACCAGACTTGCGTTGCCATTATTTAACCCATCCCATGGATTCTTGCATCCATTCCTCGTATAGCGCCATGCGGCTCTCCATGTCGGCAATAATGCCCGACTCGGAGAGGGCGTCTACGCCGAAATAGTCGCGCATCGGCCCAACGTCGATGGGCCGTGCGGTACCGTCACGGTTATCCATAAGGCTTCCCAGATAGCCATGGGGGATGATACCGAGGGACCCGCAGAACGTGTCTTGATTGGTCTTCTGGAAGGGAAATGCCCCGAGATTCGTTAATTGGATCGTCATTATTTGATTTCGATCAAAGCGCATCCAGATGGGGACCTTCTGCGTTGTGCTGGTGAAGGCCCATCGCTTGGCCGGATCCGGATTGGCGGGATCGAGGACGGTATCTTCGAAGGACGCTATCCGGGCTCCGTCTCGCAGAATATCAATCTGCACGGTATCTCCGAAACTGAGGGTGGTGTCTTCCTGATCGCAGATGTCCAGGGCAATATCATAAATGACCAGTAAATACGTTTCCGGCACTCGGTAATTCAGCACCGTATAGGGCCTGCGGTAATAACTCATGCAGGTGCAGCCAAAAGGCTCGAACGGCTTGGCCCAGAAATTAGGCAGGTTGTATTGAGGCACCCGGGCATCGAAATAAAGAATAGGGTCGATGCCCTCAGGTTCCGGGATAGCCCCTAGGACCGGCTCAGGGATGGCGTGGAAGGCAGGATGCCACTCCACCAGGATGCGCGGTTTATGGGGCGTGAAAAACCACCAGTATGCCTTGTCGATGTCATCTTCTTTGAGCGGGTCGAGGGGCCGCTTGGCGTGAAGGACCGGATTGAATATTTCCGGTTTCTTGATCGCAGACGGTAATTTCTTCCAGAGGACCGGGACTTTGAAGGGCTGTCCCTCCGGGCTCGGCACGATGAGGGATCCAGGGATATCGACGCCAGGAGCATCCCCCTTCCCGTCGAAAATATAAAGCGGACGTCCGTTCGGAAGTATTTCAATACGGACGTTTTCAATGGCTCCTTGCCCCACCCATTTGTGATGAAGCTGTCGAAGCCCACGTTGAAGGACGTCCGAGGTGGGAACCCTAGCCATAAGGAGTTCCCGTCTGCCCTCGGTAGATGGAATCGGTAATGCCTTGTTCGGCTCCGGTGAAGACCTCGGAATCCAGAGATTCGTAATACCAGCCCCAGAAAGCCCCGATAGCCATACGTTGCACGAGCGTGGGGTTCCGGACTTGCAGTGCAAGCTCTTGGGTTTGAAGCACCGGTTGGAAAAGCTCTCTCGGAATGGTCGGGTAGCTCGTCGGAGATGTTTTTCCGAATTCTACACCAGGAGCGAGTTGAACTGCATCAAGAGGAAGAGGCATTCCATTAAGCCGCAGTCGGAATTCGAGCCCGGCCACCGCAGGGTCCCCCACGGTGGTGACGGTGTAATGGGAGACCACCGCGATGTATTGAGGTTCCCCGGACACGGTGAGGAAATCAGCCCACGTGGCCCCCGCAGCAATCGGACGCACTTTCGTTTTTATAAGAGGGAGAGACCAAAAGCTCGGGTCGGTCCAACTGGGGCGTCGGATCGGGAGATTGGAGCCTTGTAACGATGTGAGAAAGGCTCCGAGTGCGACTGCCTCGGGGGGAGCGAGCATTGGGCTAGGAGAGGGCCAGTGCGGCTTTATATCTCTCGCCGTCAGATGATACTTTTAACAGAACTGCACTGAAAAAAGTATCTGCGTGCGCGCCATCCCAACCAGGAACACTGGTACGCTCAAATTCACTGAGGTGGTACCAAATATTACGGAAGCGGAAGAAACCATCTTCCGTCTCTGGATCTTCCATCCAGTCAAAATATCTACGCAATACCTTCTTGGGCACCTCATTTCCGTATTTAAATGGACGCCATGGGGTCTTGTACTTGATTTGTAGATCTGGATTTACACGAGGCATATGGGGTCCTTATCGTTTCTTTAGAAAGCGGTCATACCCGACCGGGTTCCTTCGTAGTTGTTTCTCGGACGCCACGTCCAGCCCGTCAAGACCATGCTGACGTTGCTGATCGCCACGGCTGCCACGGCCCGCCTCACCTCGAAGGTGAAGACGTCGCCAGCCCCCTGATTGTCTCCGATATTACCATCCCCGAGAATAAACGTTTCTCGCGGCTGCACGACAGATCCGCGATGCTGGCCCCAATCCGCAAGGTCAGGTACATTGATGCCGTTCTTACGGATGCGCCAGAGAATGGAGCCATCATAGGTGAAGTTCCCATCGACATCGACCCCATACCCAGCGATGCGAGCCCAGCGGCCCGGGGGCACCCTGAGCGTCAAGACGGTCTGATAGGGCCCTGCGGCAGCGGGGAGGGCTAAGGTGCCAGACAGATCCACGGGGGTAGACCAGAGGTGGGGAGCCCCATAAGCCGGAAGGCTGGTGGTGATATTTGAATTCTGGAGAAGCGCCGTCAATTCCCGGAGCAGCAGGCCCACCCGGGCGTGTTCCTCCTGACTCAGCAAGGAGGGGGCCTTCCCCTGAGGCAACGACGTCTCGTTGTCCGTCAGAATCTGGCGGTAGTCCTTTCGTTCGTCCAGCCCTGGGCGATTCCCCACGGGGGTGGGTGGGGTATTGCCGAACAGACGTGCCGTCAGATCCAGCGACGAGATGTCGTCAGCCATGGGAAGCCCTCAGGGAACGGAAGATTACTGAACCTTGCGGTTGTAAATCTTAAAGCCGTTGAGGCTCAACCAAAGCTCATTCACAGCCGCCGTCAGATTGCTGATGTCGTAGGTAACCGTGGTGTTGGCGGGCATCAGCAAGGGCTTGTGCAGCGGGGCCGGACGTTGTGCCGTACCCATATAGTTGCTGCTGTGCATCGGCTGATTCATCAACTGGCGGTCCGAGGAGTCGGTCCGCATGAAGAAGAGCAGATCCCCGGTGGAGATTCCTCGGACATCATTCGCCACGAAGGCCGAGTCAGCCGAAATTTTAATCGAGTTCTGAATGGTGGCGCTTGCCGCGATGGCGTTGCCTTGCAGGGAGTTGTTGGTCAACCCATACTGATAAGGCAGCACGTTATCCTGGGGGTAAGCACCAAGGATATCGAAAAGGGCCTGCCGGAGGTTGAGGATCGCCTTCACCTTGATTTGGGTGTTGGGATCTGCCGAAGCAAGCTCTTGCGGCGTGATTTTGAGAAGTTCAGACATGAAGGCTCCAAAAAGAGGGCTGGATGCAGCGGGCATCTTAGGCTAGTGTTTACACAGTTCAATAGTATGGACATTCTTATCATCGAAGACGACCCGCAGCGGACCCAAGCCTTCCTGGATAATCTCCACGGAACATCAACTATAGTCTTACATTCAATCCAAAGGGCGGTTTCCAGGCTTACGAAAGAAAAGCTCCTTTTTCCAAGAATTATATTTTTGGATACGTTTTTGGAAAAATCCCCAGATCCGCAAGGAGGCGGAAACGGGGCCCTTTTGGCAGGATGGGCGTCGGAACACCGACATTACTTTCTTGATAGAAACACTTATTTTATCCTCCATGACACTAAAAAACGAGAGAATGAGCGGATAGGTGGGATTTTAGGAAGAGCCCGTATCCCCTATCAAGTTGCCCCGGAAGCCTGGAGGCACCCTGCCTATCTCCGTAAATTAGCAGAGCAGATACGTCCGGCTTTTTAATATTGCATAGAAATATAAAACTCCTACAAAGAGGGCCACGCGCATAATTTTCAACAAAGGAGACATTATGGCGAAGCGAAAGAAGAGCCGCCCGGCTACCAAGCTCACCTCGGTCAAGCGCAAGGCTATTGCCAAGACCTACAAATCTGGTCTCGGCCTCGAAGCGACCGGCAAGCGCCATAAGGTGTCCATGGCCTCCGTTTCCAAGGCCCTGAAGCTGGAGAAGGTCCGTCCGCGTAAGCGGGGCCGTCCGGCCAAGGCCAAGAAGGCCCGGCGTTCCAAGCGCCGTCGTTGATTCTATAAGAGATTTTCTTTTTTAGGATAAAACACCCCTAGGAAAACCCTAGGGGTGTCTTCTTGACAAGGGGTACCCTTACCTAGCATAGCCGGTCTATCCAATCGAATGAGGCCTTATGCCCTGCGAATCTTATGATGCTCCCAAGTGGCTCCTCCGCGCCCTGGCGCAAAGGAGGGAGAGAGGAGGGGATCTCCTCGACCATATCGCAGACCGGAGCAAATCTAAATTTTTAACGGTCATGCAGGCCAAACGCATCTTGGAAGAGTACGCGGCAAAGGGCTATCAGCTTACCCTTCGCCAGCTTTACTACCAATTTGTCTCCCGGGACCTCATCCCCAACAGCCAGAAGGAATACGCCAAACTCGGGGACGCTATCAGCGAGGGCCGCATGTGGGGCGTTCTCGACTGGGATCATATCGTGGATCGGGGACGAAATGTTATTTCCCATCCGCATTGGACCGATCCTTCCGACATTATCCAATCCGCAGCCAGGGGCTTCCGCCTGGACCTCTGGGAAGAGAGCGCGGTGCGCCCTGAGGTATGGGTGGAGAAGCAGGCCCTTGAGGAAGTGGTGGGACGGGCAGCCGCGCCTCATGATGTGTCCTACATCGCCTGCAAGGGTTACATGAGCCAATCCGAGATGTGGGCCGCTGGGGACCGCATCAAGAAGCGGTATAAGGAGCATGGGCAGAAGACGTTTATCATCCATCTCGGGGACCATGACCCCTCGGGCATCGACATGTCTCGGGATATCGAGGACCGCATTCGGATATTCCATGTCCCTGCCGCAGCGTTCCACGTGGAACGCATCGCTTTGAATATGGATCAGGTGCAGCAGTACCAGCCCCCACCCAATCCAGCCAAGGAAACCGACAGCCGCTTCCAGACCTATATGGAAGAATTCGGGGATGAAAGCTGGGAGCTTGATGCCCTGGAGCCGTCTTTGCTGCATCAGTTGATTGAACAGCACATTGAGGAGCAGAAAGACGAGACCTACCAACAGAAGGAAGACGAGCAGGAGCGCATGCGCGAAGTCCTGACGGAATGCAGCCGTCGGTGGGAAGACGTGGAAACCTTCTTGGGAGACGAGGCATGAAACTTATCAAAGAATACAAAATAAATAATTTTGGGCGTAATGTCATCTACCTGCCTGAAGGGACCCAGATTATTTCAGCTTATAATAACGACAACTCTGCCATCCGGGTTTCTCTTATAGCCAGTTGCCCGGAAGACACGAGTCCCCAGGAACGGGTCTTCTATGTCTGGCGTACAGGTGAATATATGATAGACGATGCCCGTTACATCACATCCGTGCATATTCCAGGGCTTTTCCTGCATATTTTTGAGGGGATGGAGGAATGACCATACCGCTTGATTGGCTCGGGGAATTCCATGGCTCTATTGAAGCGATAGAGCCTCCTGAAGATTTCTTTAGGATAACCTACTCTCAATTTTTTATATTTAAGTGGCAATCAGGGTTTCTGTGGATCAAGCAGTATGAAGAGAAGCGGGAATTTTTCCGTAAGAGAATGGATTGGTATTGGACCGGGACGCATTTCGATAAAGTAAAAGCTGCTTTATCCTTACAATTAACCGCTGCCTGTGAGGAAGCATTAGCCAAAAAAGCCGCTTTACGTCAGAGTGGTTTGAGTTAGACCATGCCCAGTGAAGCGACTGCCAGATCCACGCCGCATCCGTCCCTCGCTCAAACGCATGACGTTTACGGATAAGCCGGATCACATGAAGAATTCTTTTGTGCTTACACACAGAACACAAGAGCACGGATCAAACGGAGTACCCCTTAACCAGGATTGGGATTAGCATGTTCCCTTGGAATAACGCTGTAGATACGAAACCTACTCCCGGAAAGCCGGTGATTGGAAAGGTCCGTTGGGCAGAAGGCTCCCTCGACCTTCAGATTGTCTACTGGGCCTTGTATCCGGCCTTTGGCACCTCAGAGATGGGAGGCGGATTCGTCGTGGCTCGCCCTAAGAAAAATAATAAGATCGAACTCATCTCGGTCCATGTAGAGGAATGGAAGGAATTCGAGATATGAAAAAGTTTCTACCCATCCTTTGCATTTTTATATTCCTAGGAATATTCCTGTGGTTTGTTATTCGAGATACGATGCGGGCCACCATTCCCGGCGGTATTAGCGTCCATGAGGTAGAAGGGCATCGGTTCATGGTGGTAAGCACCGATGCAGGGGTTGCGGTCTGCCTTATTCCTGAAGCAAAGGAATAAACCATGGGCTTTGTTGTCGATGCCGATGAGAACGATCATGACATCGCTTTTGATATACGAAGGCATAGCGTCATCTTTTATGCAGACGACGATGAACCTGTGGAAATATCCAAAGATATGCTGAAAAAGATTCAAGGACTCCTCTCCGACCCCGCGTGGTCATTCAAACTCACCAAGGAATAAACCTATGTGGCCTTTCCGTCCCTCTACCCTCGACACCTTAGTGCCGACGCTGGTGCGTCCGGCTGAAGATGTCTCACAAAAAGGGCTTCTCCCCTGTGAGCACGTCTTCCAACCCGTCCAGGATAAATTCACGTCAGATTTATTTGATCGTCTCCGGGACGAGACCAAGCTGGACCCCAAGCGGATCCCCTGGTCCTCGCTCCAGAAGACCAAGGCTGGATTTCTTGGCCTTCAGGTCCCGGTGTTCGATCTGGTGAATCCGTTCCACCAGCATGCGGAGGGCCCCCTGGAAACCTCCCTGTTTTTTATGAAGGAATGGATCCGTGCTACCCGGGGGGACCAGAAATATACGAACCAGAACATCCAAAATTATGGGGGCGTCCTCATTATCCAGAATGAAGGCAGCCAAATCCGGGTCGTGAGCAGCCTGTTCAACAATCATCAATTCGGGACGACGGGGAAGGCCCGACACCAGTGGCACCGAACCGCAGGGGACCGGCACTTCTATGCCTTCTATGCCACGATTCCCGGTTACATCAAGCCGGAGGACCGTGAGAAGATCCACGCTGCCAAGGAATTGGCGGATAAGGTCGGCGGGGATTGTCGCCTCCTGATCGAAGCCGATTGGCGAGAGGCCGGGCATATGGCTCGCACCGTGGATCCCCTCATCGTCATCCGGAAGGGGGACGATATCGCCTATATCGACCGGTTCGACTGCACGGCCGAGGAGCTTCCCCTTGCGCGTGAGCATGCGGTGAAGGTTTCTCGGGGTGATGCCTGAAAAAGGCCCTTGACGCCCCTAGACCCCTGATTAGGGTACCCCTTGTCAGAGGAGGACACCCCATGATTAAGAACCTAAAGTGAAGCCTGGAGGCCCCGCTCTGCTCACCGTAGCGGGGGTTGCCCTCCAGACTCTTAGTCCTGGACCGTCCGGGGCTGACTTATGGCAAGGGCTTGCAGCAACACAGCCCTTGCTACGGTGAGACGTAAGGGGACCCTGGAGGAATAAACCTTCAGCACCCCACTCAGGAACACCTTCCCATGTCCAAGCATCGCAAGCTCGACCCGAAGGACCCCGCCTCCATGCGCCGGGCCTTCGCCTCCGAGATCAACAACCCCAAGCAGTCCCGGGAGCGCACCCGTGCGCTCGCCAAGTGGAAGCACAAGTTCAACACCGGCACGCTCACGCCCACGGAGGCGTTGAAGTGCTCCATCGACCTCATGACGGACTTCGCTCCCCGTCAGCGTGGGGATAGCGCCCTGGCGCAGCACTGATTCCGCTTCGTCTTTGACAACCGACTCTAGGCATTCCTCGGGAATCTTTCGGTGCGCCGTTAGAGCCCCGTCCGGGCCCTCCTTCGCGAGGGTTCCCGACGATCTAAACCCTGACATTTCCTCAGGTGATAGAGGCATGCCTTTTCTTTCAATCATGGGGACCTTAAATAGACACAATTTCCCCTGTATCAGTGGTGGCCTTACTCCACACAATTCCACCCGCCTTTTTTAGGTATCTAATGAAACACCTTCCCTCCCGCAACGTCGGCCCCCATCCTAAGCATGGCCCTTTCGCTCTCGCCTTTGTGTATGAGCGGGGCATCTCCTCTCCTTACATCGTTAAGGGGAGCGTGGATGCCGTGACGTGCAGCCTGGAGCAGACCACCTGCTTCTGCCGCTTTACCGTGTATGGGAAGCACAAGGATAAATTATCCTATTGGTGGTCCCCGTGCTTACAGATTATCCGGCATACGCTCTTCAAGGAGAAGGGCACCCATACCGTCCGTCATGCCGATAAGAAATTATCGGTCTATGCTCGATGCGACCGGACAAAGGAAGCCGTGCGCCTGAAGCGCATGCCCAAGAAGTGGATCCCGGAATTCGATAAGCTCTTGGGGATTGCGTCATGATGGAATTCAAGAAAAGGACAAGAGGAATCATTCTCACCGATGAGCACGGTGAGCGTCTTCTAAGCGAGCTTAATGCGCTATCAGATAGGGATTTAAGGAATGCTTATTCGAACGAGTCCTTAGGATGGGGAATTGTTCAAGAAGCAAGTGACAGAGATATCATCATTGCTCATGCTTTTCGGGAGAGAAGGAAAGACCCTTTCCCGGTGAAAGAAGAGTGCGATAAAAAGAGACTCGCCTATTTCCGTAACCGTTTCGGTCCCGGAGTGAAACTCCCGTGAGCGCCCCATGCACCACCAGTAATGGCGTCCCGATTTTCAACCCCCGTGATCATGGGATTGAGGGACAGCCCCTCATGGTCCCGGCCCACGTCTACAACGAGGCGCTTGCCGCTCTTAGGAAGAAGGGTGAATGGCAGCCCATGGAGACCTGTCCCCTCGATGGGACCAAGGTTTTGATGCTCCATCAGAATGAGGGATGCTGGAAGAATGACCGCATTCAGATTGGTTTTATCCATCCGAATGTATCGGTGTCAGGAGGCGTCTTTATGTTTGACCTCAAGCCTGAAGAAAAGCCTATCGCGTGGCAGCCTCTTCCGGAGATTCCATGAGTATCCCTAAAAAATCTGCCTTAATTTCGAATATGAATACGACTATAAGGGCGTCTTGGAGTTTGTTTGTGATATTCCAGGCTGCCCGGGAACCGCAGGGTGCGGGGATTCTCCCGTGGAAGCCTTTCTCAGTTCCTTAGAGGAAACCGTAAAGCTCTTACGAAAACGTTATGCTAAAAACGAAGTCCTTTTAGAAAAGTCCACCGTGGATGGAATCCTCTACCTCAAAGGAAACCACTAATGGCCATCGCTGGAGATCGTAGGAAACCCCTCTCCGAGTGTCGAACCGCCGCTGAGGTCGTAGAGCATTATC
>Ga0079224_100000941_pt1 | contig 31451 bp, 27 predicted proteins | sample Stecom2015_FD_80414 | JGI IMG/M metagenome (GOLD analysis project Ga0079224, IMG submission 80414) | Agricultural soil microbial communities from Utah to study Nitrogen management - Steer compost 2015 | ecosystem: Environmental > Terrestrial > Soil > Agricultural land | place: USA: Utah... | reverse complement strand
TCATGGGCATGTGTTGGTGGCGGTAATGGATGGTGAAGTAGGCTCAGGCCAGGCTATCCGTGGCGACGGTCAGCACGAACTCCGCCGCGGAGACGTCGAGCACGAGGTCCACGTCGACCGAGATCGAGCAGGAGGTGACCACGAAGGCGAGCGGGAAGGTACCCACGGCGCCGGGCTGACCGACGAGGAAGGTCGCGGTCTCGCCGTTCTCCGCCTCGCGCACCTCGAGCCGCAGGCCGGGCGGCAGCGCGGTGCCCGGGCGAACCTCCCAGTGGGGCCGACCGTCACCGCCCACGGCGACCAGGCGCACTTCGTAATGCCCGTGGATGTGCGCCTGCGGCAGGCTCCGCGTGAGCACGACGAGTTCGTCCTCGGCGACCACCACCGGCAGCGAGAATCCGACGTTGTCGCGGAACTCGTGTTCGTAGACGTCGCGGTTCGGGTTGATCGCCACGCCCAGGTAGTAGACGCCGGGTTCCACCTCTCCCGGGATCCGAACCGACGTCTCCATGAAGAGCTCTTCCGAAGGCCCGAGTTCGGAGATCGTGCCCCCGGAGAGCACCGTCGTCGCCGGCGAGTAGAAGCGATCCCGCTCCAGGATGACGCGGTATTCGATCGCGTTCGCGAGGAGGTTGCCCGCGTTGCGGGCGAGCCAGCGGAGATTGAGGACCTCACCCGGCTTGACGAGGTCCGGCGCCTCCACCCAGGGGACGGTCAGATTCGCCGCCCGAATCCCCACCCGGAACGGACCGTAGACCCCCAAGGTCGAGGCGCGGTTGGAGATCGGCACCATGAACTCGGGATCGGCCTCGACGATGAGGTAGTACTCGCCCTCCTCGAGCTCGATCGGGAGGCGCGGCTCGGCGAAGACCCGCACGGCGTCCCTGGGATTGAGGGTCCACCGCCGGTCGTCCAGGCCCGCCGACAACGCATCGACGGTGATCTGCGGCTCGGGGCTCACCCAGTACCGCAAAGTGAAGTTCTCGGCCGCACGGGAACCGGGGTTGCGCAGGTCGAACTGGACCGGGAAGCCGATTCCCGCGTAGGCGTCCGTGGGCCCCTGGATGTCCTCCACGCGAATCTGCGGCCCCGCGCTGAAGATCAGGGCGTTGCCCGACGGGAAGTCGGCGTGCTCGCAGTTCGGGTAGCAGGGCCCCGCGGTGTAGTCCAGGTGGTCCTTGCGGATGCCGATGATCGGAAGCGGATAGTTGTCGTTCCCGGGGAGCGGCGGGCCGCTGGACGAGTTGATGTCGTGCCCGTAGCGGATCTCGATGTCGTCGCTGTCCTCGCTCAGCCAGAGCTGGAACTGGTAGGAGGTGGTCGTCGACAGGTTGTACGCGCGGCAGTTGGGATAGTCGAGAACGAACTTGCGGCGCGGGGCGGTACCCAGGGTCTGGACCTGCACGCGACCGGTCGTGGTGGTGTTGGCGCAGACCAGGTTCCAACCCCACATGATGATCGAGTTGTTGGGCGGCGGGACCGGATTCGCGCCGCCGGGCGGATCGTCGATCTTCCAGGTCGGGTTCCGCCAGGGCGGCGACGTGGTGCTCGTGGTGAAGGTGCTCGGCCGGTCGTCACCGAAGATCACCAGGCCCGCCGCGTACACCCACATCTCGTTGTAGGTCTGCCCGTAGAAGGTGACGGGGAACGGGAGCTCCACCCGATGCGCCGCGGCGCCGACGCCCCACGACGAGGTCGTGAGCTCCTTCGCAGGCTCGCCGCCGGGGAAGCCGCCGGGCGGCATCACCTGGTAGTTCACGGGCTCCATCCGCATCGTGTAGGTCTGCGCCCCGGCACTCCACGGCGTCGCCACGAGGGCGAGGAGCACGGCTCCCACCAGGGAGGCTCCTCCTCGAAGACCGGAGGTCCATGCCCTCGTCGGCGCACGGCTTGGCGCGCGCTCCCACACCTCGACCGCTCGATTCTTCATCCAACACTCCTCCGCGGTTCGTACCGGGGTGAATCCCGATCGGACTGCACGCGGGCGCGAGAGTCAACCCGAGGCCGCAACTTCGCGGGCTTCAAAGCAGCTTGTCAATGGCGTCGTTCTCCACGTCGTCCAACAGAGCGAGATCGTCGGCGGCCGAGATCTCCTTCCACCCCGTCAGACTGGCCAAACGGCGGTCGACGCGCGCCAAGAAGGCCTCTCGCGCCACCGGATCTCTGCGCAGCGCGTCGAGCCGCCGCAGCACGCAGCCGAGGAGGTCCTGGCGCTCGCGCAGAGCCTCCCGGTCCACCGGGAGCGACGAGCGCACCGTCAACCGAGCCCAGTGGACCCAGGGCGTGCTGCCTGCGGTGGCATCCTCCAGCGAGGTGCGGAGGTCCTCCGCGCGGGACGCCAGTTCGGGGTGCAGCTCGGTTTCGCCCCGGAGTTCGGCGGCGATCACCCATCCCTCGACGCCGCTGCCTTCGAGCGCCTCCACCCCCGCGACGCGCGCCCGCTCCACGGCGGCGAGGTCGGAACAGCCGGAGACGTCCACGGTGATCTCCTCGAACCGGACGGGCGCCAAGGGCACGTGGTCCACGCGCTCCACGCGGTTCCCCCGCACGTGCACCAGCGACGCGCCCTTGCTCCCCAGCTCCGAAGGTTTGAACGACCGGCCCTGGAGGTTGCCGGGATAGACCGCCCAGGTCTCGCCGGTCAGGAGGATCTGCCGGGTGTGCACGTGCCCGAGCGCCCAGTAGTCGAGGCGCGCGGCGCGCAGATCCTCGAGGCTACACGGCGCGTAGTCGTCGTGGCCCGGCAGCGCGCCCACGTTCGCGTGCAAGAGCCCCACGTGGAAGGCCGCCTCCTCGGTGCGGCGAAAGGTGCGTGCGAGGTTGGTGCGCTCGGCGCGCTTGCCGAAGCTCCGGCCGTGCACCACCGCGATCCGCTCGCCGTCCCGGATCACGGGCCGGCGCTCCACCTCCGCCGCGCCGAAGACGTGCACGCCCGGCGGCCAGCTCCGGACCGCCGACCATCCCTGCTCGAGCGGATCGTGGTTGCCGTGGACGATGAACGACGCGATGCCCGCCTCCGAGAGGCGCTCGAGGCCGCGTCGAAAGCGGAGCTGCGCGCGCAGTCCGCGCTCGGGGCCGTCGTAGACGTCGCCGGCGAAGAGAACGAAGGCCACACCCTCCGCGATGGCGCGATCGACGAGGCGGTCGAAGGCCACGAGCGAGGCGTCGCGCAACGACTGGGCGATCGCCGGCGCGCCGCGGGCGACGCCCTCGAAGGGCGTGTCGAGGTGCAGGTCGGCGGCGTGGAGAAAGCGAAAGTCGGCCATGTGCCCATCCTACACCCTGCCCCCGACACCTCGACCGCCGCGGCGCCCGGGTGCCTCTACACGCCGGCTCGGTTGCCCCTTCCCGTCGTCCGCGTGGTAGACAGGCGGGACGTCCGGAGGGCCAGAGCCGGGCTCCGGGGGAGACGTGATGCGCTGGTCGCGCGCCTGTCTGGAATCCATCGCCTACCTCCTTCCCGTGGAGAGGGTGCGCTCCACCGCGCTCGAGGAGAGGCTCGCGCCGGCCTACGAGGCGCTCGGGCTCGCGCCCGGCCAGCTCGAAGCGCTGACCGGGGTGGCCGAGCGCAGGTACTGGCCCGCCGACGCCGCCATCCACGAGGTCGCCGCGGAGGTCGGTGCGCGGGCGCTGCAGCGTGCCGGCCTGGCCCCGTCCGATCTCGGCGCGGTGCTCTACGCCGGCGGCGCCCGGGATCGGATCGAGCCCGCCACGGCCCTGGCGGTGGCGGACGCGTTGGGCGCATCGGTCGAGACCTGGGCCCACGACCTCTTCGCCGGATGCCTGGGCGCGTTGGTCGGCATGGTCGACGTCGCCAACCGGATCGAGCTCGGCCAGATCCGGGCGGGCTTGGTGGTGGCCGTGGAGAGCGGCCGCGCGATCGCCGAGGCCACCATCGAGGTGCTCGACGCCCAGCCGTCGATGGAGGCGCTGCGCCTCGGACTCGCCGCGCTGGCCCGGGGTTCGGCCGCGGTCGCCATCCTCTTGGTCGACGCCGCCCTCTGCCGCACCGGACGCCGCCTGCTCGGTGGCGTGTCCCTCGCGGCACCGGAGCACCAGCACCTCTGTACCTGGGGCGAAGGCCGTGGCGGATCGGCCCTCCGGCTCCACGCAGACGGCTCCGCCCTGCGGGTGGAGGGCGCCCATCTCGGCGTGCGCACCTACGAGCGTTTCCTCGCCCATCTCGGCTGGCATCCCGACGACGTGGCCCGGGTGGTCTGGCACCAGGCCGACGCCGGCAGCCGCAGCTTCCTGCTCGAGGCCCTGCGGATCCCGCCGGCGAAGGACGTCTCCCATCTCGACCACCTCGGCGACACCGGCGCGGCGGCGATCCCGCTGAGCCTGGCCATGGCCGCGGAACGGGGCGGCCTCGCCGAGGGCGATCGCGTGACCCTGCTGGGGATCGGCAGCGGACTATCCTCCATGGCGCTGGGGCTGACGTGGTGAGCGATGCCTGCCCCCGCCGATGACGTGGTGATGCCGCACGGAAACATCGCCTCCCACCTCTCGCTCCGCGCCGCGGAGAATCCGGACGGCCGCGCCGTGGTCGCCTGGGAAAGGGGCAGGTGGAGGTCGCGGACCTTCGCCCAACTCGACGCGGAGAGCGACGCGCTCGCACGCGGCTTCACCCGCCTCGGGGTCCGGCGCGGCATGCGCGTCGTCGTGATGGCGCCGCCTTCGCCCGACTTCTTCGCGGCCGTCTCCGCCCTCCTCAAGCTGGGCGCGGTGCTCGTGCTGGTCGATCCGGGGCTCGGCCGGCGATCGGTCCTGCGCTGCCTGGAGTCGATCGCCGCCGAGGCCTTCGTCGGCGTTTCCGCCGCGCACCTCGCTCGCGTCTTCTTTCCGCGGCCCTTCCGAACGGTGCGCATCCTCGCGACCATCGGTCCGAAGATCCCCGGGAGCGGCCCCACGCTGCAGGGCCTGCACGACCCGGGCCCCTTCGTGATCGCCCCCACCGCGCCGGACGATCCCGCCGCCATCCTGTTCACGTCCGGCGTCACGGGTCTGCCCAAGGGCGCGGTCTTCACGCACGGAAATCTCCAGGCCCAGGTGGAGGTCCTCCGACGCACCTACGGGATCGCGCCCGGCGAGGTGGACCTCTCCACCTTCGCGCCCTTCGCGCTCTTCGCTCCGGCGCTGGGCGTCACCTCCGTGATCCCCGACATGGACACCGGCGCGCCGGCCCGCGCCGATCCGGTCAAGCTCGCCCATGCCATCTTCACGCAGGGCTGCACCACGATGTTCGGCTCGCCGGCCCTGCTCGACAAGCTGTCGCGGTGGGCGCAGAAGACGGACGTTCGGTTCAACACGCTCGAGCGGGTGATCTGCGCCGGCGCGCCGGTGCGCTTCGACATCCTGGATCGCATGGCGGGCCGCCTCCGGCTCGGCGCCCAGGTCTTCACGCCCTATGGCGCCACCGAGGCCTTGCCCGTAACGAACGTCGGCAGCGACGAGGTGCTCGCCGAGACCGCCGCACGCACGCTGCAGGGTCACGGCATCTGCGTCGGCCGCCCGGTGGACGGCGTGGACGTGCGCGTCGTCCCCCTCACCGACGGACCGATCGATCGGTGGAGCGACGAGCTGGTCCTGCCGGCCGGCGCGATCGGCGAGATCGTGGTGCGGGGACCGGTCGTCTCGCGCAGCTACTGGGGCAGCGAGGAGACGAACCGCCTCGCCAAGATCCGCGCGGGCGGCGACGTGCTCCACCGCATGGGAGACGTCGGCTATTTCGACGACCGCGGCCGCCTCTGGATCTGCGGTCGCAAGGACGAGCGCGTCCGGACCGCGAGCGGAGACCTCTTTCCTCTCGCGGTCGAGCCGATCTTCGATCAGCACCCCGCCGTCCGCCGCACCGCCCTGGTCGGCGTGAAGCCGGGGGGTTCGCACATTCCCGTACTCGTCGTGGAGAAGGAGCCCGAGGCGCGCATCCGCCCCGACGTGTTGGCAGCGGAGCTCCTCGCCCTGGGCGAGCGCCACGACGCCTCACGCGACGTCCGCCACGTCCTCGTCTACCCGGGCACGTTTCCGGTCGACGCGCGGCACGAGGCCAAGATCCAGCGCGCGGTGCTGGCGAGCTGGGCCGCCAAGCGCCTCGATGGCCGGCGGGGCTGACCTCCCCCTCGTCATCGGCGGTGGCGACCGCCGCGTCACCTTCGGTCGGCGAAGAGCATGGCCAGGGCCGGGAAGGAGGCCGGGTCGGAACGAGCGGGAGATCAAGCCCCAGTACGCCCGCTCATTCGAAGAGGTCCGGGTGCGCGGGTGCGGCGCGGAGGTACTGCCGCGGGGCCTTCACCTTCGCGCCGAGGTGGGCGGCGGCGTGCCATGGCCAACGGGGATCGAAGAGGATGGTGCGGCCCAGGGCGACGAGGTCGGCGTCGCCGTTCGCCACGATGGCCTCGGCCTGCTCGAAGCTGGTGATGAGGCCGACGGCCACGATCGGCATCCGCACCGCCTGCTTGACGGCCCGCGCGAGCGGAACCTGGTAGCTCGGCCCGACGGGGACGCGCTGGTCCGGATGGAGGCCGCCGCTCGAAACGTGGATGGCGGAGCAGCCGCGCGCCTCGAGCGCCTGCGCGAAGGCGATGGTCTGCTCCACGTCCCAGCCGCCCTCCACCCAGTCGGTGGCCGAGACCCGCACGCTGACCGGCCGCTCGGCGGGGAAGGCGGCGCGCACCGCCTCGAAGACCTCGAGGGGGAAGCGCATGCGGTTTTCCAGGCTGCCGCCATAGCGATCGTCGCGCCGGTTCGAGAGCGGCGAGAGGAACTGGTGGAGGAGGTAGCCGTGCGCCGCGTGGATCTGCACCGCGTCGAATCCGATGCGCGCCGCGCGCCGCGCCGCCTCCGCGAAGGCCGCGCGCACCCGCGCCATCCCGGCCTCGTCCAGCGCCACCGGCGGGTTCTCGCCCTCGCGGAACGGGATTGCCGAGGGCGCCACCGTCTGCCAGCCCCGCGGCTCGTCGGGGCGGATCTGCCCGCCCCCCTCCCAGGGAACGCGGGTGGAGGCCTTGCGCCCCGCGTGGCCGAGCTGGATGGCGATGGGCATGTCGGAGTGGGCGCGCACGGACCGGATGACGTGCGCCAGCGCTTCCTCCGTCTCGTCCGACCACAGCCCCAGATCGTCGGGCGAGATTCGCCCTTCCGGAAGCACCGCCGTGGCCTCGATCACCATCGCGCCCGCGCCCGAGAGGGCGAGGTGTCCGAGGTGGATGAGGTGCCAGTCCGTGGCCTTGCCGTCGCGCGCCGAGTACATGCACATCGGCGCGATCACGATCCGGTTGCGCAGCTCCAGCGAGCCCACCCGCAGGGGAGAGAAGAGAACGCTCATCGGTCGACCATCCTCCATCGTCGGACGCCCGGCGGCCGGCCGGGCGGCGCCGGGATCCTAACGGCCGGCCTTCGCGTCCGCTCGCGGTCCGTCGAACGATTTCGCGCTGGAGATGTCGAGAGATGGCGCTGCGGACGTCGGGATCCTCCACGGCGGGGATCCCCTGCCGAAGCCACATACCCGCCTCAGCGCTTCTCGAATTTCAGCGCCAAGGAGTTCACGCAGTAGCGGAGGCCGCTCGGCGGCGGTCCGTCCGGGAAGACGTGACCGAGGTGGGAATCGCAGCGCGCACAGCGGATCTCGGTGCGGCGCATGCCGTGGCTGCGATCCTCCACCTCCGTGATGTGCGTTGCATCCACGGGCGCCCAGAAGCTCGGCCAGCCGCTGCCGGAGTCGTACTTCTCGGTGGAGCCGAAGAGTTCGAGGCCGCATGCGCCGCAGAGGTAGACTCCCTCCTCCTGGTTGTGCAGGAGGGCGCCGGTCCAGGCCCGCTCGGTGCCGCCCTCCCGCAGCACCCGATACGCCTCCGGAGCCAGCTCCTTCCTCCACTCCTCCTCGCTCTTTCTCAGCTTCTCCATTCTACTCCCTCCGCGCGCGCACGAGCGCCCACACGTGGCCTTCCATCTCGAGACAATCCGCCTCGAGACACAGCCGCGGTTCGCCTGCGCGCGTGCGCACGAAAATGGAGACATCCCCCGGCTCGGCGCGGGCCACGTGCGCCTCCGCAAAGCCGACGTAGCGGCGCAGGTGCGGATGGATGGCTTTGTACGTCGCCTCCTTGAGCGAGAAGCGCCGGACGAGGAAGGACCAGCGCGAGGTCTCGGGCAAGTCCTGCCACCGCTCGAGCTCCTCGGCGTCGAGGATGCGCCGGGCGATGGCCGGCCGTTTTGGCGCGAGCGCCTCCACGTCGAGCCCGAGGGTCGCTTCCCCCGTTGCGATCACCGCCGCGGCGATGCGCCTCTTGTGCGAGATTGACGCGACGATCCCCGGAGGCAGATCCGGCCCACCCCACGGGCCCGGTAAGACGGGCCCGAGCTCGAGGCCTCGGGTCGCGGCGGCAAGGCGAAGGGCCAACCGCCCGCCCACCCACTCGATCTGCCGCCTCCCGCGCAGGGTGCGGGCGTAATCGCGCTCCGCCTCCGGAAGCGCCTCCAACTGCCGCGCGGGCACCGGCTCCGTCCCCTCGGGCAAAGCGACCGCCACCACCATACCGAAGGGATGGTCCCGCACGAGCAGCTTGCAATAGAGCTCCCCCCTATGGGAAAGGTCGCCGGCGCGCACACCGGCATCATAGCCCTTGCGCCGATGCGGCGCCGACCCATCCGACGACATGAACGAAGTCCTGCTTCGCCTCCTCGACGACGGAATCATCGAAGACGTGCTCGGGCGGCTCAAGACCGGCAAGGAAGCCGAGGTCTGGACCGTCGTCCACCAGGGCCGGGCGGTGGCCGCGAAGATCTACAAGGACCGCGCCTTCCGCAGCTTCAAGAACAACGCCGACTACCTCGAAGGACGGAAGGTCCGGAACTCGAGGACCCGCCGCGCGATCGAAAAGGGCAGCCGCTTCGGCCGCGAGGCGGCGGAGGAGGCGTGGAAGGAAGCCGAGGCCGCGGCGCTCGCGCGCCTGTACGAGGCCGGCGTCCGCGTCCCCGCCCCCATCCTCTTTTATGAGGGCGTGCTCCTGATGGAACTCGTCCAGGGCCCCGGCGGCGAACCGGCGCCGCGGCTCGTGGAGCTCTCCTTCTCCGCCGACGAGGCCCGTCGCATCTACGTCGACCTCCGCGCGCAGATGGTGCGCATGCTCTGCGCGGACGTCATCCACGGCGACCTCTCGCCCTACAACGTCCTGCTCGGCGCCCAGGGACCGGTGATCATCGACCTGCCCCAGGTGCTCGATCCTTCGGCCAACCACCGCGCCGCCTTCTTCTTCCAGCGGGACATGGACAACGTCCGCAACTTCCTCGCCGGCTTCGATCGCAGTCTGCACACGCGGCGCCACGAGGCGCGCCTCGTCTGGAAGGCGTGGGAGAAGCGCGAGCTCACGCCCGACTGGGAGCCGCCCGAGGCGCCGCCCGCCGCGACGGTCGACGGGCTGGAGCGGCAGACCTTCCGCCGGCGCGGCAAGCGCGGTCCGATGGTGGTGGAGGTGACGCGCATCCCCAGCCTGGTGCGCGCGCCGGGCCGGACCGAGCAGCGCTGAGCGCCGGCCCCGGGTGGATTCTCCGCACGCGGAGGGCTAGAAGGGCTGCATGTGGATCGCCACCTGGAACGTGAATTCCATCCGCGCGCGCCGTGAGCGCCTGCTCGCCTGGCTCGAAAAGCGGCAGCCCGACGTCGTGCTCCTGCAGGAGCTGAAGTGCCAACTCGAGGACTTCGACGCCCTCGACCTCGCCTCCCTCGGTTACCACGCCGCCGCGAACACGCAGAAGACCTACAACGGCGTCGCCATCCTCTCGAAGACCCCGCTCGACGACGTGCGGATGGGGCTGGACGACGGTGTGGAGGATCCGCAGGCCCGCCTCATCGCCGCCACCACGCGCGGCATCCGCTTCCTCTCCGCCTACGTGCCGAACGGCAGCGAGGTCGGCAGCGAGAAGTGGTTCTACAAGCTGCAATGGCTCGATCGCCTGCGCGCCTACCTGGAACGCAACTGCGATCCGAAGGCGCCTCTCGTCCTCGGCGGCGATTTCAACGTTGCGCCCGACGAGCGCGACGTGCACGACCCGCAAGCCTGGGAGGACACCGTGCTCTTCCATCCCGAGGCGCGCGCCGCCTACCGCCGCGTCCTCGAGTGGGGACTCGAAGACAGCTTCCGCGTCCTCCACGACCAGCCCGGAACCTACTCCTGGTGGGACTACCGGATGCTCGCCTTCCCCAAGAATCGCGGCCTGCGCATCGATCTCCTCCTCACCAGCGCACCGCTGCGCGATCGCGTGCTCGAATCCTTCGTCGACCGGGACGAGCGCAAGGGCAAGCAGCCCTCCGACCACGCGCCCGTGCTGCTCCGCCTCGCGGATTGAATTCGTGAAAATGTAATCTGCTCCATTACACAGAGAAAAAGGGGGTTGATGCCATCTCGGATGATGGCTAGCCTTGCGCCTCCTTCCGTTCCCGAAGGTCGTCTTCCCCCCGCGAGTGGTTCGAGGCGCCGGGAGCGGGTCGCCGACGCGCATCGTGCTGAGCTCCACCGGGAGTTCGCCCTACGCGCGAGAAAGGATTTCGATGGCCACCGCATCCCCCACCATCACCACGTCGTCGTCTACTTCCGAGAGCAAGGAGCGTAGCGCCGAACATGCGGCGATGCGCGAGGACGTCTTTCCCAAACCCATCCGCCGCAAGCGACAACTCGGCAAGGTCAGCCTCGTGATCGACGAGGGACAGACGACGGAGGTGCTCGGCATCACCTACGGCCTCGCGCACGAAATTCGCGCGCCGGGGTACCGCGCCCGGGTCTTCCTCGACTGCTACAACCGCCGCCTCAAGGTGCTCTCGTACCAGGCCCGGGACTACGACGCCATGATCGAGAAGTTCCGCTTCCTCGCCGATGCGAACCGCTTCGACAAGATCTGGGTTCAGGCGACTGCCAACGATTGGGAGCTCTTCCTCGCACACGGATACATCCTCGAGGGCCTGCTCAAGTACGCGAACCGCGGGTCGACCGTGTTCATGGTCTCCCGGTTCGGGAGCCAGCGGAGACTGCAGAGCCGCACCCTGATGAAGGAGATCCGACTCATCGAAGAGATCTTGGAGCGACCGCGAAAGACGAAGCCCAAGACGCTCCCCGCCGGCTACGTACTCGACTACGCGCGGGAGGAGGACGTGGGGGGGATGCTGGAACTCTACCGGCGCGTCTTCGAGACCTACCCCTCGCCGCTCACCTACAAGGAGTACCTCCTTTCCAACCTCCACCGCGAAGCCATCTTCCGCGTGATCCGAAACGGCAAGGGACAGGTGGTCGCGGCTGCCTCGGCGGATCTCGATCCGCAGCGCCTCTCTGCGGAACTCACGGATTGCGCTACCCATCCCGACGAGCGGGGCAAGGGGTTGATGAGCATCCTGCTCGCGGCGCTGGAATCGGATCTACGCCGTCTCCAGTACGTCTGCGCCTACACCCTCGCCCGTGCGCCGAGCTACGGAATGAACGCCGCCTTCCACGCGCTCGGCTACGAGTTCAACGGGCGGATGATCAACAACTGCGACATCTACGGCGACTTCGAAGACATGAACCTCTGGGTGAAGGATCTGCGTCCCCACAGGGGGAAGCGCAGGCGCCGGCTCGACGCCTGATCCCTCATCCCCCCGCGCTCGTGTAACCGCGCAAAGCGCCGAGCCAGAGCAGCCGCCCGACGACGGCGAAGGCGAGCGCGCCGAGCAGCGACCACGCGATCGCCCTGCCCTCCAGTTCGCCGACGATGGCGAGCGCCGGGTAGGAGGTCATGACGATCAGCGGGATCACGAAGGTGAAGACGAAGGCGAGGACGCCGCGGAAAACGGGCGCCGGCCAGCGCGCGGCATCGAAGACCGAGCTGAAGAGGTAGGTGAGGTTGTCCACCTTCACCACGCGGAAGGCGAGGGCCACCACGGCGATCCAGATCGAATAGAGGAAGGTGACGGCGCCGGCGAGGAGGGCGAGGGCGGCGGCGATCTGCGCCGGCGTGGGGACGTGGCGCAGCTCCACCAGGGCCCAGACGAGGATGCCGACGCCCGCGAGCACATCCACCGTCCTCCATACCTCGAAGCGAGAAGTGGAAACGAGGAACTGGGCGTCGGCGGGTTTGAGGAGAACGAAGTCGAGCATCCCCTTGCGCACCAGTTCGACCACGTTCTGCAAAGCCGGCTGGATGCCGCCCTCGATCACGCCGCGGAGGATGGTGAAAAAACCCACCACGAGGAGGGCCTGCGGCCACTGCCATCCGCCGATGTCCGCGCGCTGGTGGAACAGCACGAGGAGCGGAACGAGCGACGAGCCGGTCCAAAAGAGCGTCATCAGCGCGTCGAGCACGAAGTCGAGGCGGTACTGCATCCCGAGCAGCGCGGAGGTACGGAACTGGATGGCCAGCAGGCGTGCGTAGCGGAACATCGCCTAGCCTCCGTACGCGGCGTAGCGCCGCAGGCCCCTACGCCAGATCCACTGCGCGCCGGCGGCGGACGCGAGCACGTAGAACCACTGCACGCACAGCCCGATCCCCATCTGCTTCCGATCGAGCAGACCCAGCATCGCCTCCACCGGGAAGGAGAGGAGGAAGCGGAACGGGAGCCAATCGATCACTGCGCCGAGGACGGGGGGAAAGAGTTCGAGCGGGACGGTGTAGCCGGCGAAGACGAAGTAGAGCCCCAGCCAGATTTGGTAAAGGCTCAGCGTGCTCTCCCAGAAGAAGCCCAACGAGCCGATCGCCGCCATGGTGAAGAAGGTGATGAGCCATGCGCCGACGATGGCGAGGGCGGCGACGACCCAGGCCCAGGGATCGGTCGCGAGCGCCTCGGTCCCCAGCCAGACGAGCCCGACGACGACGACCGGGAGGGCCATCAGCACGCGCAGTGGAAACGCGGCGACGTTCTCCGCGGCGTAGGCGACGAAGGGATGCACGGGGCGCAGAAGGCGCATGGCGATCTCGCCCTGTCGGATCTCGTAGACCAAGTCCCACACCACCCACGAGCCGGTGAGCAGGCGCACGACGAGCACCGCGAGGAAATAGGCGCCGAGTTCGGCCTGCCCCATCCATCCGGCGAGCGGCTCCTCCCTGGCCACGGCGGACCAGACGAGGAGCATGACGAGCGGGGTGTTCGTGGTGAGCACCCAGACCAAAAACTCCGCGCGGTACGCCACGGCGGAGGAGAAGCCGACGCGTAGCAGCGTGGGAATGGCGCGCAGGGCCCTCATCGTCGCTCCGCCCGCGCGAAGAGTTCGGAGAGGACCTCCTCGAGCGGCGGGTCCTCCACCACCAGGTCGACGACGGGCAGTCGCTCCACCGCCCAGGCGAGCAGATCCCGAAGCCCGCTCGCCCCCACCTGGAGCTGCACTTGAGTCTCCGCGCGGAAGACCACCTGCGCACCGAAACGCGCAACGTCCAGCGCCGGCACCGGTGCGCCGAGCCGGAGCGTCACCCTCTTGTCGGGGCGCACCTTGCGGACGAGTTCCTCGAGGCTACCGTCGTAGATGAGGCGCCCCTGGTCGATGACGATGACCCGCGGGCAGAGCGCCGCCACGTCGTCCATGTAGTGGCTGGTGAGCAAGACCGTGGCGCCGTGCCGCTCGTTGTAGGTGCGGATGAAGCGCCGGACCGCGGCCTGCATGGTGACGTCCAAACCGATGGTGGGCTCGTCCAGGAAGAGGACCTTCGGTCGGTGGAGGAGCGCCGCCGCGAGCTCGCACTTCATGCGTTCTCCGAGCGAGAGCTGGCGGGTCGGCTTGTGCAAAAGATCCCCGAGCTCGAGCAGCTCGACGAGCTCGGCGAGCGTGCGGCGGTACTCGTCGGCCGGGATCTCGTAGACGGCGCGGTTGAGCTCGAAGGTCTCCGCCGGCGGGAGGTCCCAGAGGAGCTGCTGCTTCTGGCCGGTCACGAGCATGATGGACCGAAGGAAATCGCGCTCGCGCCGAAAGGGGATGCGGCCGCCCACCGTGACCGAACCCGAGGTGGGATGCAGCAGGCCGGCGAGCATCTTGAGCGTCGTGGTCTTCCCCGCCCCGTTGGGGCCGAGGAAGCCTACCCGCTCCCCCTCCCCGATTTCGAACGAGATGCCGTCCACCGCGGGTACGACGGTATATCTTCGACGAACCACCGAGCGGATCGCGGAGAGGAGGCCGGGCCTTCGCGAGTGGACCCGGTAGTGCTTGACCAGGTTCTGCACGGAGATCATGGAGGGATCGGGAGTATGCACCAGATCGTCCCGCCGCGCGCGGCCGAGTCGGAAGGAGGTCGGGCGTGACCAGTGAGGAGCTTCGGGCGTTCGCACGCGCCTGGGCCGACGAGGATCCCGATCCCGTCACCCGTCGAGAGGTCCTCGCGCTCCTCGAAGCCGACGACGAGGAAGGACTCCGCGAGCGATTCGGCAGCCGGCTGGAGTTCGGCACGGCGGGGCTGCGGGGCCTGCTCGGTGCAGGACCCAACCGGATGAACCGCATGGTGGTGATGCGCACCACCGCGGGCCTCGCGGCATACCTACGGGCTGCCTTGCCCGAGGCGACCCGCCGCGGCGTGGTGGTCGGCTACGACGGCCGCCACCTCTCCTTGCAGAGCGCGATGGACGCCGCGTCCATCCTCGCGGGCCACGGGATCCCCGCCCTGCTCTTCCCCGACTTCGCGCCGACGCCCCTCGTCGCCTTCGCCGTCCTCCACCTGGGCGCCGCCGCGGGGATCATGATCACGGCGAGCCACAATCCCCCGCAGTACAACGGATACAAGGTCTACTGGGAGAACGGGGCGCAGATCATCCCGCCGCACGACAAGGGCATCAGCCGCGAGATCGATCGCGTGGGATCCATCTCGCAGGTCCCGCGCCTCGAGGAAAAGGACGCGCGTGCCGCGGGGCTGTGGAAGGACGTCCCCGCCTCCACGCAGCGCGCCTACCTGGATGCGATCCGGCGCCACGCGCTCGGCGATGCGGGCAAGGATCGGCTGACGATCGTCTACACGCCGCTGCACGGCGTGGGCGGTCCGTACGCCCTGGAAGCCCTGCGCGAGCAAGGCTTCACGAAGATCCACGTGGTCGAGGCGCAGTTCGAGCCCCACCCCAACTTCCCCACCGTTCGCTTTCCCAACCCGGAGGAGGAAGGCGCCATGGACATGGCGCTCGCCCTGGCCGAGAAGGTGGGCGCGAACCTCGTCCTCGCCAACGATCCCGATGCGGATCGGCTGGCGGTGGCGGTCCCGGATCCCCGCGGTGGCTTCCGGCTCCTCTCGGGCAACGAGATCGGCCTGCTCCTCGAGGAGTACCTGCTCGCGAACGACCCGCGCGGAGGCGATCGCCTCGTCATCTCCACCATCGTCTCCACGCCCGGCTCCCGTCGCATCGCCGAGCACCACGGCGCGCGCCATGCCGAGGTGCTGACCGGCTTCAAGTGGATCGCCAACAAGGCCATGGACCTCGAGCGGGAGACCGGGACGCGCTTCGTCCTCGGCTTCGAGGAGGCGCTCGGCTACTCGGTGGGGACGACCTGTCGGGACAAGGACGGAATCGGTGCCGCGGTGCGCTTCGCCGAACTCGCCGCCGCGGCGGCCGCGCGCGGGCGCACGGTGCTCGACGAGCTCGAGGCCATCTGGCGCAGGCACGGCCTGCATCTCTCGCGTCAGCACAGCGTCACCCTGCAGGGCGCGGAGGGCGCCCGCCGCATCGAGGCCATCATGGAAGCGCTGCGCGTGGCGCCGCCCAGCGAGATCGACGGCCGGTCCGTCGTGATCACGCGCGATTACCGGGCAGGCATCGAGAAGGATCGGGCGACGGGCCAGACGCGTCCGCTGGACCTTCCCACCTCGAACGTCCTCGCGTTCTTCCTCGACGACGGGACCCGCATCATCGCCCGCCCGTCCGGCACGGAGCCGAAGATCAAGTACTATGTGGACGTGCGGATCCCCGTGCCGCCCAGCGCCCCCCTCTCCGAGGTGGAGGCGCTGGGGCAGCGCACCATCCAGAGCCGCCTCTCCGCCTTCCTCCGCCACGTGGAGGAGACCGCCTGAGCGAGCGGGCGTCCGTCCCGTGCGCCGCCGGGCGACCTGCATAGTTTTTTGTTCCGAACTTCACCGGGGGGACGGGATGGCGAAGGTCGCATTGATCACGGGTGCTTCGGGAGCCCTCGGCCACGCGATCGCGGAACGGCTCGCCGAGGACGGCTTCGATCTCGCGCTGCACTACCGGAGCGGGAAGCAGGACGCGGAGCGCCTCGCTGCCTCGCTCCGCAAGGCCGGCATCGAGGCGCGCGCCTACCAGGCGGACATCTGCAAGGCCCACGAGGTGCAGCGCCTCGTCACCCGGGTCGAGGAGGACCTCGGCCCCATCTGCGTGGTGGTCAACAACGCCGGCCTGGTCCGCGACAAGACCCTGGCCAAGCTCACGGACGAGGACTGGGAGACGGTGCTCGACACCAACCTGCGCGGCGCCTTCCACGTCTGCCGCTCGGTGGTGCCCTCCCTCGTCGCGCGCAAGGAGGGGCGCATCATCAACATCAGCTCGATCGTCGGCGCGATGGGCAACTACGGCCAGGCGAACTATGCCGCCTCCAAGGCCGGCCTGATCGGGCTGACCAAGAGCCTCGCCCGCGAGCTCGCCAAGGACCAGGTGACGGTGAACGCGATCTGCCCCGGCTTCATGGACACGCCCATGGTGCGCAAGGTCCCCGAACCGGTGCAGCAGAAGATCCTGGCGCAGATCCCCCTCGGGCGCTTCGGCGAACCCCGCGCGGTCGGCGAGGCCGTCGCCTACCTCGCCGGTGCGGGCGGCGCCTGGGTGACGGGCCAGGTGCTCCACGTCAACGGCGGAATGTACATGTGAGCGCCCTCACCTGCGCCAGGCGCGAAGCTCGAGGACCACGCGCTCGGCGCCCCGCAGGACGAAGACCACCTCGGCCCGGCTCCCGACGGGAATCTCGTCGAAGGTGACGCTCTCCCCGTCGAGGACGAACTGGGTGTCGGCCTCGAGGCGCATCTCGGCGTCGATGTGTCCGCGGCGCCGGAGCCGGACCTGCTCGGCGTCGATCGCGACCACCGTTCCGGTGGCCCAGAGGGCCATCCCTTCAGGGGGCCGCTCACCCAGCGCTTCGGAGGGCTGCTCCCCCGGCATGGAGAGCTCGAAGATCGACTCGGGCTCCGTAGGATCGGGATTGGGCACGGAGGGGTCCTGGGGCGGTGCCACCAGCAGGAGCACCCAGACGAGGGCCATCATCCCCTGATTGGTAGGCATGGCGCTCACGGGGCGGAAGTGCCCCTCTCCGGTCGTCCGGCCACGCTCGCGGCGAAGGGGTCGGAGCCGACGAGCGAAGGCTCCGCCTTCATGCTTGCGTACACCCGGGAGATCGCGGAGCGCGCGAGGTCGATCCCCTCCTCGATCGCCGCGGCGATGTCGCGCGCGTCGCTCCGATAGAGCGTCCAGGTGGCCCGCGGCACGTTCTCCGGCAAGCGCAGCGACCGGCCGATCGAGCTGCCCAGGACGCGTCCGTACACCCACAGCCCGCGGACCCATGCGTCGACCTCGGCCTTCGTCGGCGCCTGTCCGAGGACGTCGTCGTAGGCCGTTCGCAGCAAGAGGTAAAGGCCCCGCCCGATGCCGCGCACCGGGTACCTCTTTCTCTTCACCACGCGGAAACAGCGCGCGATCTCGGGCGTGCCGAGCGGATCGTAGCCCAGCGTCTCCCGAAGCCAGAGCAGGGACTGCACCCACTCGATGCCCCGCCGGACCCGCAATGCCTCGGGGTCGAAGCGCGCCGCACGCCCCACGAGGGCTTCCATGGGCTCGGCGAGCGCGCGATCGAGAGCGAGGTGCAGAAAGTAGCCCGCGAGAAAGGCGAGGCCGGGCTCGGTGCCCACGAGGGCGCCGCGGGCGACCGCTTCGGCGAGGCGCAATCCCACCTGCACCGGCGCGGCGTGCAGCAGTTCGAGCGCGGGCGGGACCACCGAGGCCCGGCCCAAGAAGACCCGCCCGAGCTCGGCACGCACGCTGCCATACCAGGGAAGGTCGAGCAGCGCCGCTCCGAAACGCGCGTACTCCAGGTCCTCGACGAGAGCCCGCGCAACGGGTGGCGGCATGCCCGCCGAGGCGAGCGCCAGCCGCTCCACGCCGACCAGATACACGATCGTCGCGGGCAAAGACTTCCTCCTCGGGAGCCGGCTCCGGTCACACGCTCCCCGGAAACGTATTCCCCCATCTCCTTCGTGTGGTAGAACCCGGACCCATCGCCGGGAAGCACCCCGGAAAGGAGTCACGCGCATGGACATCAAACTCGCTTCCACCTCCCCGATCGCGGCGAAGGTCGGCCTGGTGGCGGTCCCCGTCTTCGAGGAGGACCTCGACAAGAAGGCGGAGCACGCCCTGCTCGCGGCCGCCGGCGCCGCGCTCGACGGCAAGCTTCTCGACGTGCTGAAGCAGGAGCGCTTCGAGGGCAAGGCGAACCAGAAGCTGGTGGTCCCGACGTACGGCAAGCTCCCCGCCTCCGCGCTCGTCCTCCTCGGTCTGGGCAAGCGCAGCGCCTACACGCACGAGGCTTTCCGCATGGCGGCCGGCACGGTGGCCAGGGAAGCGCGTCGTCTCCAGAGCGCCAAGATCGCCGTGGCCCTTCCCGAAGGGGTCGACCTGGCGGAGGCGGTGCGCGCGGGCGCCGAAGGCCTGCGGCTGGGCGCGTATCGCTTCGACAAGTGGAAGACGCAAGACACCCCGGACAAGGGCTTCTCCATCTCCCAGGCGAGCCTGCACCACGAGGATCTGCGCCGGAGTGCGGCGGCGCAGAAGGCGCTCGAACTCGGCAACGCGATCGGCGAGGCCGTCGCCTTCGCGCGCGACCTCATCAACGAGTCGCCGAGCCTGATGACGCCCACCGCGCTCGCCCAGGCGGCCCAGAAGATGGCCAAGGGCGCGGGCCTGACGGTCGTCGTCCACGACCGCAAGAAGCTCGAGCAGATGAAGATGGGGATGTTCTTGGCCGTGGCGCAGGGCAGCAAGGAGGAGCCCCGCCTCATCGAGATCCGCTACACGCCCAAGGGTGGCGCGGGCGCGAAGGCCAAGCCCCTCGCCTTCGTGGGCAAGGCGATCACCTTCGACTCGGGCGGCCTCTCGCTCAAGCCGGCCGACGCCATGGTCGACATGAAGACGGACATGTCGGGCGGCGCGGCGGTCATCGCGGCGATGAAGGTGATCGGCGAGGTGATCCAGCCCAACTTCCCGGTCTACGGCTTCGTCGGCGCCTGCGAGAACATGCCGAGCGGAACGGCCTACCGACCCGGTGACATCGTCACCTCGCGCAGCGGCAAGACGGTGGAGATCACCAACACCGACGCCGAGGGACGCCTCGTCCTCGGCGACGTCCTCACCTACGCCTGCGAGACCAAGCCGCGCGGCGTGGTCGACGTCGCCACGCTCACCGGCGCCTGCATCGTGGCGCTCGGCCATTACACGGTCGGCACCTTCGGTGCGGACGAAGCCTTCGTGGGGCAGGTCCTCGACGCGGCCCGCTCAGCGGGCGAGGATTTCTGGCGCATGCCCCTCGTCCCCGAGGTGAAGGAGAACCTGCGCTCCGACGTGGCCGATCTGAAGAACGCGGGCTCGCGGTGGGGCGGCGCCATCTCCGCCGCGCAGTTCCTCCAGGAGTTCGTCGGCGATACGCCCTGGGTCCACCTGGACATTGCCGGCCCCTCCACCTCCGACAAGGATCGGGGCTACATCGGCAAGGGCGGAACGGGCGTCGCGGTGCGCACGCTCGTCGAGCTCACCCGCATGCAGAAGTGACGCGGCCGGGAGCCGGTCGCACACGGCAGGCTTCCGACGCCCCGCACACGCGAAGCGCCGCTCCCTTCGAGCGGCGCTTTCGTTTGCACGAACGGACTCTAGGCGGCTTGGGCGGGGGCGGCGCCCAGGCCGTCGACCGGCTCGAGCTGGTCCAGCCAGTACGCCTCGTCGTCGCGGCGATAGACCATGAAGCGCCCCTCGTCCGCGAGGCGCTTCGCACGGTGGTAGCGCATGTAGATGTGCCGCTCGTCCACACCGACGATCTCGATCTTCCCGGTCTCGTGGGACATCGCGAAGCGCGCGCGCTTGGCGAGGCCCGAGACCCGCCGCTTGGCCTCCTCGACGAGGAAGTAACCGCGGACGATCGGCACCTCGTAGGGCGCATTGCCCGCCGTCGGCCGCCCCTGGAAGACGTAGTACTGGGGCGCACCGATGTAGGAGAGCTTTTCGAAGAGCGTCTGCAGCACCTTCGGATCGTCGTTGATCCCGCGAACGAGCGGGCACTGGTTGACGACCACTGCGCCCGCCTTCTGCAAAAGCTCGATCCCACGCACCGCATCCGGCGTGAGTTCGCGCGGATGGTCGAAGTGGGCCATCACGTAGATGCGGCGCATGCCCTTCGACGAGGCGGAGATGGCGTCGAGGAGTTCGGGGTCGTCGATCACCCGCCACGGATTGAAGGCCGGCATCTTGGTGCCGATCCGGATGATCCGCACGTGCGGGATCGCGCAGAGGCGTTCGAGGATGTCGCGCAGGCGGCGCGTGGCCATCAGCAGGGGATCGCCGCCGGTGAGGAGCACGTTGTCGATCTCCGGATGCGCGCGGATGTACTCGATGCCCTCCGTGACATCGATGGACACCTCGTCGTTCCCGTCCATGAACAGGCGCTTGCGAAAGCAGTACCGGCAGTAGGCGCCGCACACCTCGTTGCACAGAAGCAGCGCCGTGTCGCGGTACTTGTGCTGCACTCCCTTCGCCACGGTGACGGCCGCCTCGTTCGAGGCGTCCAGCTTTCCCCAGTCGTCGAGCTCCTCGACGCGCGGGATGACGATCTGGCGAATGGGGTCGTTGGGATCCTCCCAGTCGATGAGGCCCAGGTAATAGTCGTTCGCGCGGAAGGCATACTTCTGCGCCACACGCTCCAGCTTCTTGCGCTCGTCCTCCGGGATCTGGGGGATCTTGGAAAGGTCCCGAACGTAGCCGACCTTCTTGCGCGTCGGCGTGGACAGCGTCGTCAGGGCCATGGTGGTTTCCTCCTGGGAAAAGCAATCCCCTGGGCACGGCGGACCGCGCCACGAAGGACTGCAGTTCAGACCAGAGAGACCGGTGAGCCTTCCGGCCTCGACGCCACGGGCAGGCGCGCCCAAAACGTGCGGACGCAGCGGCAACCCGAACAACGGATCCGGTCGCCGAACCCCGTGGATTCCAGGCGGCGGATCGATCGCTCGGTGCAGGACGGCACGTCCCGCAAGATGTCGAGCGAAGGAATAGGGTAGGGAAGAACGGAGGTGCTGTCAAACCGCGCCGCTCAGACGAAGCTGCAGTCGAGCGTGAGCGCGTGGCGCAAGCGGCGCAGATACTCCGCGCGCGGGATGAGCGTCTGGCCGAAGCGGAGCAGATGCCGCGTGGGCGTCTGGCTGTCGAGAAGGACGTAACCGCGCGCCTTCAGGCGCTCCACCAGGGCGACGAGACATGCGCCCGAGGCGTTGTCCACGCGCGAGAACATCGACTCGCCCATGAACGCGCCGCCCAGCGCCACGCCGTACAGCCCGCCGACGAGTCGCTCTCTTTGCCAGGCCTCCACGCTGTGGGCGAGGCCGAGGCGGTGCAGCTCCGTGTAGGCGCGGACGATCTCCTCGCTGATCCAGGTGACGGCGCGCGCGGCGCAGCCGCGGATCACCTCTTCGAAGTGCGTGTCGATCCGAATCTCGAAGGGCCGCTTGCGCAGCGCCTTGGCGAGCGAGCGCGGAACCCGAAATGCGTCGAGAGGAAAGACGGCGCGCCACTCCGGCGAGTACCAGCCGATGCTTCCGTCCTCGTCGGCCATGGGGTAGATGCCCTGCACGTAGGCCGAGACGATGATCTCCGGCGTGAGCACGCGTTGCATCGTCAGCGTGGACGCATCCGATAGGCGACGAACTCTTCGATGGTCTTCCGCTGGAAGTAGGGATTGTCTCGCTTTTCCTCGCCGAGGGTCGAGACCGGCCGGTCGGCGTAGTCGTGGCCCGGGTAGACGACGGTCTCGTCGGGCAGCGCTGCCAACGTGCCGTGCAGGCTGTGGAACATCTGGCGCGGATCGCCTCCCGGGAGATCGCACCGGCCGCATCCGCAGATGAAGAGCGTATCGCCCGTGAACAGCCGCCCGGCAGCGAGCAGGCAGTGCGCCCCCGGCGTATGCCCCGGGGTGTGGATGCATTTCACCTCGAGCGAACCCACGGAGACCGTCTCGTCGGGTTCGACGGGACGCAGCGCATCGCCGAAAGCGCGCAGCGCGTCGGAGAACGCGATCTCCCGCGACTGCGCGTAGACCGGAAGTCCCGGCCGCCGCGCGAGCACCTCCGGCACGCCGTTGATGTGGTCGCGGTGGTGGTGGGTGACGAAGACGGCGACGAGCTCCTTGTCGTCCTCTTCGAGCGCCGCGAAGATCGCGTCCACCTCCCACGCGGGATCCACCACGGCCACCTCCCGCGCGCCCTCGGCGCCGAAGAGGTAGACGAAGTTCTGCATCGGCCCCAGGAGCATCTGTCGGACGTACATCATCTCCTCCTGCCGCGTGCGAACCAGAACGCCGGAAGGATCAGGGCGAAGGCGCCCGCCTCGGAGGCCGCGCAACCGCAGCTTCTCGCCGGCCGGATCGGCTGCGCGATGGGAGGCGGCTCGGCGGGCGGCTCGATCTCCTCGGGCTCCGCCTCCGCCGCCACGTGGTCGCGCGCGACCGGTCGCCGCAGCCAGATGCCGGGCGCGGGCTCCTCGACGTGCGGCGGAAGGACGCGCCCGGCCGCAGGGGCCGTGCCCGGCACGGGGATCGAGACGCCCTCCACGACCACGACGACATCCCCCACCTCGGGTTCCGAATCGGGCGCGGGCGGGGCGACGAGGAGGTCCACGTCGCGCGGCACCTCCGCGAGGCCCAGCCGCTCCCCTTCGCCGTGCACGAGATACCGGCGCACGGGCCCGCCTGCCTCCGGTTCGAAGTGGAGTGCGGCCCAGGCACCGAGTTCGGTCACGAAACCCGCCTCGACCCGAAACCGGCCGACGTCACCACCGAAGCGATACCGCCCCTGGCCGTCGAACACGACCTCCACGCCGTCCTCGGTCTCCCAGCGACCGAGGAGGCGATCGCGCACGAGGACGAGGGTGTCGAGCGCAGGGCGATGCCGCGGCTCGAGACGATAGAGGCGATGGAAGCTCCGTTCACCGTCTCGCTCGACGTGCACCTCGAGTTCGGAGGGCGCGCCGGGCCGGAGGACGAGGCGGCGGACGGCATCGGCGCCCTCGGAGCGAATCTCGACGGCGCCGACGTTGCGCACCACCGAAACCGCGGGCCAGCGGAGACGCCCTTCGGCGCAGTCCTCCTCCACGGCCGTGCCGCCCTCCGCCACCACGAGGTGGCAGCCGGGATCGCCCGTCCTCCCCTCGCCGAGGAGGCGTCGTGCCTCCGCGGTGACCCAGACACCCTCCGGCGAGAGGCCGACCTGCGCGGAGGCGGTCCCCGCCGAGACGACCATCGAGGCGACAGCGAGGAGCCAGCCCTTCGTCATTCGAGCCAATCCTTCTCCCGCAGCTTGCGGGGCAAGTACTCCTCGGTGATGAAGGAGATCCCTCTCCGCGACAGGGCCTCGATCTCGTACTTCTTGTTGCTGGCCGCCATCGCTTCGAGCTCGCGCTTCCACTTCTTGTGCTGGAACCACGGGTATTCGAGCATCTGGCGGATGCGCCGGTGGTCGCCCTCGTCCATGCGGATGGCCGTCTCCTCCGGAATGCCGTAGCGGTCGGCGTCGAAGGAGGAGATCCCCACGAAGCGCGCCTTGGGCACGGCCATGCGCATCGACTCGTAGGCCAGGTTGATCGAGCCCTGCTTCACCACCGAGTAGATGTAGAAGCCCCAGGGGTCGTTGTCGACGAGCACGTAGACCGGCAGGCCGAGCTCGTGGTGCATGCGGTGAACCAGGCGACGCACCCCGCGGGGCGGCTGTCCGCCGCCGTGGATGAGCATGCACTTTTCCTTCTTCCAGAACTTGTCCTCGTTGAAGCGACTCCAGACGGCTTCCTTCTCCACGAGGAGGACGTACTTGGCCTCGTGCTTGCCGAACTTGATCACGTTCGGCTCCACGATCGAGGGCACGCCCCAACCGCCGGAGCCCTGGCGGCGCAAGTCGATCGTGTCACCCGAATCGATGATGGTCATTGGCCCGACCATCAGGCCCTTGCGGTTCGCGAAGAGATGCAGCTCCTCCCGCAGGGCGTCGAGCGTGACCTCCAGATCCTCGATGATCGGGTCGGACTCGTCCTGCTCCTCGAAGGTGTTCTGTCTCGAATTCCCAAGCGTGTGCTTGGTCATGTAGTACAGATCACGGATGCTGGTGGTCTTGCCCGACGCCAGCAGCTCCTTGCAGGCCGAGGCAACCAGGAAGGTCTGCATGAACTTGCGCGCCTGGGAGACGTTGAAGAAGGAGCGGTCCTGGGTCTCCTTCCCCATCTCGAGGATCTTCTTCTTGGCGCTGTACTGGATGTTCGAGAGGGACCGGAGCGGAATCTGAATCTGCGGATTCTTCTTCTTCTGGATGTCCCGGACGACGCCCTTGGCGAGCTTCTCGATCTTCTCCAGCGTCTTCGCGGTTGCGTCCTTCCTCGCCATCACTCCTCCTCCGGCGTCTCGGCGAACGCGTCGTCGACCTTGCGGACCACGCGATCGAGGATTTCATCGGTCTCCTCGCCGCCGGTCGCCTGGCGCGCGAGCTCCTGGAGCTGCCGCTTGAGTCGATCTTCGTCGGTCCCGGTCAGGTGGTGCAGCGAGCGCGCCACCTCCTCGATGTAGAGCTCGAAGGTGGACCGGCGCTTGAGCTCGTAGGCCGCCGCCTTGCGCTTGCGGATGAACGCCGCCAGCTTGCGCCCGCATTCCTGAAGGGCGAGACGGATCTCCGACAGCAGCTCGGGGTAGTGCGCGATCGCCTCCTTCGATTCCGAGGTGAACGGTACCCAGACCGAGGCGATGTGCACGAGCAGCGCCATCGGTCCCACCGGCAACGCGCCGCGCGGCTGCGAGAGCTCGTACTTCTTCCAGTCGGTCTTCACCACCGCCTCGGTGATGCCGCAGGCCCCGCGCTGGAAGAGGAGCGGGACCCGGTTCGCGAAGCGGTACAGCTCGATCGGCCGATCCTGGGGCCAGTCGGGCGAATACGCCAGCCCCACTTCCACCTGGAAGGGATTGCCCCGGTAGACCTTGGGCGGCCGCGTGGTGGAAACGATGAAGAAGCGCTTGCCCTTGATCTGTTCCTCGCCCTCCTGGGGAGGCGTGGCATCCGCCGCGGCGCGCGCTGCCTCGGCGAGCTTCTCCTCGGCGGTCTTTTCCTCCTTCTTGCCGCGGCGCTTGCCCTTGACCGGCTTGGGCTCCTCCTCGGGCTCTTCCTCCTCGACCACGCTGAGGAAGGAGATGAGCCCCTTGCGGATGAGCTCGTCGCCGATGGGCGAGAGGCAGTTGAGCGGCGGCGCCATGATCTTGGTCGCCACGATCCCCTGCCGCAGCTTCTCGGCGGCCTCCCGGTCCTCGGCGATGTCGCGGAGCTTGATCGTCTTGCGCAGGCCCGAGTTCTTCAGGATCTCTTCGGCGACGGCGGCGGAGACCCGCGAGAATTCGGTCTGCAAGAAGCTCGACACGGTGCGGGCCTTGGACTCCTTGGCCATCAGCATGAGCGCGCCGAGTTCCACGCCGTGCGGATGCGGCTTGATCTCCTTGGCCTCGGCCGGCGGCTCCTCCGTGGCACGCGGAAAGACGAGCGGCTCCGCGTTGGGCCGCTTGAAGGTCATGGCGAGGTGGGGATTGGCCAGGACCGTCTGCTCCACGTAGCGCAGCAGGTAGCGCTGCCCGCGGGAGTAGTCGGCCTGCATCTCGATCTCCACGCGGGTGCCGTGGTCCTTGTCGAGTTCGATCTCCTCCTCGGCGACGACCTCCGGCGCGTTCTTGCGCGTGTCGATCCGCACCTCGAAGTAGTGCGCCTTGCGCCCCTTGCCCGTCTTCGTCCAGACGCGGATCGGCTTGCCGGTGGTGAGCTGGCCGTACATCGCCGCCGCCGAGATGCCGATGCCCTGCTGCCCGCGCGATTGCTTGAGGCGGTGGAACTTGGAGCCGTACAGCAGCTTGCCGAAGATCTTCGGCACCTGGGACTTGACGATGCCCGGGCCGTTGTCCTCCACCGAGACCACCCAGCGATCCACGGCCCCCTCGACGGGGCGCACCTCGACCGTGATCTCGGGGAGGATGTGCGCCTCCTCGCAGGCGTCGAGGGAGTTGTCCACCGCCTCCTTCACCGTGGTGAGCAGGGCTTTGGAGGGCGAGTCGAAGCCGAGCAGGTGCCGGTTCTTGGAGAAGAACTCGGAGACCGAGATTTCCCGCTGGCGTTGGGCGAGATCGTCCGCGGTCGCCCGTCGTGGCCGCGGGCGAGACGCGGTGACGGTCTTCCGCGCCGGGGTGGGCTCCGCCTTGGCCCGGGCGGTGGAACTCGCCTTCGCGGAGGTCTTCCCGGCCGCCTTCCGACCGCCGGCTCCCTTCCGCTCCGCGCTCGGTGCGAGCAGCTCGAGCTGCTCGGCCGCCGCCGTCCTACGCCGCGCTTTCGCCATGGGAATTCCTCCTGCTGCATCGGGCGGATAGCACTTCTTTCCCGTCCCCCGCAAAGTCGGCCCCTGTGAAAAAGGGTCGTTTGCGGGAACGGTCGGGCGCTTCCGCTTGTTTCCGATGGTTGAAATTCCCAGAGAATGGTTAGTCTGGGAGGGACGCCCGCCATCCGGGCCGGCAACACCATTCCAAGGAGTCGATCACCCGATGTCGATGCACGAGACCCGCAGCTTCCCCACCGCACCCAGGAGCGCCTCCAAGGGCTTCGGCAACTGGCTGAAGACGGGCGTTCTCCTCGCGGCGATGACCGCCCTGATCCTGGGCATCGGCTACTGGCTGGGCGGAAGCCGCGGCCTGCAGATCGCGCTGATCTTCGCCATCATCTCCAACTTCGGCGCCTTCTGGTTCAGCGACCGGCTGGCGCTCGCCGTCTACCGTGCCGAGCCGATCCCCCGCGACCGCATGCCCTGGCTCTACGAGATGGTGGAGCGGCTCACGCATCGGGCGGGGATTCCCATGCCTCGGCTCTACATCATCCCGAGCCACACCCCGAACGCGTTCGCCACCGGGCGCAGCCCGAGCAAGGCGGCGGTGGCCGTCACCACCGGCATCCTCCAGGTCCTCGACCGCCGGGAGCTCGAGGGCGTAATCGCGCACGAGCTCGCCCACGTGAAGAACCGCGACACGCTCATCGCCACGATCGCGGCCACCATCGCCGGCGCGATCTCGAGCCTGGCGCACATCCTCCAGTGGGGCATGATCTTCGGCGGTGGCGGACGCGACCGTGAGGAGGGAGCCAACGGCCTGGTGGGCATGCTCGCCCTCATCATCCTGGCGCCGATCGCCGCGACCATCATCCAGCTCGCCATCTCGCGCTCGCGCGAGTACGGCGCCGACGCCACCGGCGCCGCAATCTGCGGCGACCCGCACGCATTGGCCGACGCACTCGAAAAGCTCGAGCGCGGCGTGCAGCTCTTCCCTGACGACGCGCATCCCGCGCAGGCCTCGCTCTTCATCGTCAACCCCCTTTCGGGCAGGAGCGTCCTGCGGCTCTTCTCCACCCACCCGCCGACCGAAGAGCGGATCCGCCGCCTGCGCGCGATGCGCCTCTACTGAACACCGGCACCGGACCGCGCCACGCCCGGGGCCTCCCGCCCCGGGCGTTTTCCTGTTCGCCATTTGCACGTTCCACCCCGTTCGGCGGCTTTTCCGGCGCGCAAGCCGTGCGCATCGTCGGGCGCACCCATCCCTCGCCGGAGGTCTGCCGCCATGGATGGATTCGCGATCGAAACGGAACGCCTGGACCGCGCCGTCCGTCTGCGCTTGCAAGGGACCCTCGACGGGGGCGCGGCCTACCGCCTGCGCGACCGCATCCTCGCGCTCGACGCTCCCGTGATCGTCGACTGCTCGCGCCTGGAGAGGCTCTCCGACTTCGGCCTCGGCATCCTGGCGATGGCGATCACCGAGATGAACCGCGAGGTGGAGTTCGTTGGCCTCGGCCACCACGCACAGCGCATTTTGCGGGCATTCGGCCTCTCGCGCGCCGCCTAGGAGCGGGGCCGGAGCCCACTCGTCCCTTTGAAACGCCGCTTCGACGGGCCAAGCTGAGGGGCATGCGACCGATCCTCGTCCTCCTCGTCATGGCCCTCGCTGGCACCGCCCACGCCCAAACCACCGGCCTGCTCCGACGCACGCCCGGGACCGGCCTCGATCAGCCGGGCACCTCCATCGCCCTCGAGGACGGCCCGGCCGCCTCCGTGATCAATCCCGCGGGCCTGGCCATGCAGCGCGGTCCCGCGCTTCGCTACCTCCACCAGGAGGGCGAAGGCCGCACGGGCATCGACGGCGACGGCCTCTACTTCGGACTTCCGCTCTTCGATCTCCTCGGCTTCGGCCTCGCCTTCGAGTGGCTCGAGCCGGAGCCGGTGGGCCTGCGGTCGCACCGGCGCACCACCTGGTCGCTGGCGGTCGGCGACCGCCGCCTCGCGCTCGGCGCGAGCGCGCACCTCTTCTCGGGCGGGCCGCTCGACGATTCCACCACCTGGGACGTGGGCCTTCTGAGCCGCCCGAGCCGCGCGCTCAGCCTCGCCTTCACCCTGCGCGACGCGGACGCGACCCGCTTCAACGGAAGGCGGCTCGCCCGCGCCTACGTGCTCGGGCTCGGCCTGCGCCCCCTCGGCGACTGGCTCACGATCGCCGCGGAGGCCGAAGTGCTCGGCGGGGAGGACGACTTTCTCCCCCACGGCTTCGACTCGACGGCGCTCGGCGCGACGGTGGTCGCCGAACTCCTTCCGGGCCTCCGCCTCTTCGGCGGCTATACCCACCGCATCGACACCGGTCCCGAGGCCGTCCAGTTCGGCCTGCGGCTGGGCGCGGGCGCGCTGTCCGTGGAGGGGGCGCCGCTCCTGCGCACCGAGGGCGACGACGCCTGGGGCTGGGTCGCCGCCGCCACGCTCGGTCCGCCCGCGCACCGCGACGTGCGCCGACGCCCCGGAAGCCGCTTCGCCGTGGTGCGGCTCGACGAGGTCTTCGCGGCCCGTCCCAGCCTCCTCTCCTTCTCGCGCGCGCCCCGCGATCCGATGATCGACGCAGTCGAGGGTCTCGCAGCCCTCGGCCGCGATTCCAGTGTGGAGGGCGTGATCCTCGACCTGCGCGAGCCCCTTCCCCTCGGCCTGGGCAACGCGTGGGAGCTGCACCAGGCCGTGCTCGAACTGCGCGCGCGCGGGAAGAAGGTCCTCGCCTACCTCGAGGGGGGCGACGACGCGACGTATCTCGTGGCGGCGGCCGCGGAACGGGTGGTCGCCTCGCCTCCCGCCGCCTTCACCATCAACGGCTTCGCCTCCCGCGCCGACTTCTTCGCCTCCACCCTCGACGCCATCGGCGTGCACGTGGAGGTCGTGCGCATCGGCGCCTACAAGACGGCGCCCGACGCCCTGACGCGCTCGTCGATCGACGAGGCCCAGCGCGAAGTGATGGTCTCGCTCCTCGACGACCTCTTCGATCGCTACGTCGCCGCGCTGTCGCGCGCGCGGGGGATGCCCGAGGACGTGGTTCGCCAGCGCTTGGAGGTCGGCCTGCGCAGCGCCCGCAGCGCCCGCGAAGCGGGGTGGGTGGACGAGATCGCCTATCGCGACGAGCTTCCCCGCGTGCTCTCCGCCTGGATCGGGCGGGAGGTGCGCACCTTCGACCGTAGCCTCCGCCCCGCCGCCTGGACGCACTGGTCCGAGCCGCCCGAGATCGCCGTCATCCCGATCACCGGAACCATCGTCGCCGGCAGCTCGGATCCCTTCGGCTTCGTCCCGACCACCGGCGATCGCTCGGTCGTTTCGGCGTTGCGCCGCGCCGTCGCCGACACCTCCGTCCGCGCCATCGTCTTGCGGATCGACTCGGGCGGGGGCGACGCGGGCGCCTCCCAGAGGATCTGGCGGGCCGTGCGGGAAGCGGCGCAGCGAAAGCCGGTCGTGGCCGCGATGGGCGACGTCGCGGCTTCGGGAGGGTATTTCGCCGCGATCGGTGCGGAACGCGTCTTCGCCACGCCCATGACCTACACTGGCTCGATCGGCGTCTTCTGGCTCAAGCCGAACGTCGAGGGCCTGATGGAGAAGATCGAGGTGGGCAGCCACGTGGAAAAGCGCGGCGCGCAGGCGGACATCCTCTCGTGGCGCACGGGTTGGACGGAAGGGATGCGGGGATCGATCCAGGAGACGGTCGATTCCCTTTACTTGGATTTCCTCGACGCGACCGCGCAAGGAACGGGGCTGTCGATCGAGGAGGTGGATGCCGTCGCGCGCGGTCGCGTATGGACCGGCGCCCAGGCGAACGAGCGCCGGCTGGTCCACGACCTCGGCGGCCTCGCCGCGGCCGTGCGCACCGCGCGGATCGAAGCGGGTCTCGACGAGGACGCCACCGTGCGCTACCGCGTCTACGCTCCCACGCCCTCGCTGCTCACCGCGGCGATGACGAGCCGCGCCACCCTCGATGGGCCGCTCGGTGACCTCTTGCGGGCCGCGGTGCCCGTTCCGATTCTTCTCTGGAATGGATCGGGTCTGTGGGCGCTTTCTCCGGTGGCGTGGTGGGCCGACCGCCCCGATCGGTTGTGATCCGGTGGAACCCGTGTTATAGGAGCCGCGTGGCATCGCCCGGAGGGTTCTCCGACGGCCCGCCCTGCGTCGGCCCGGGCGATCGCTGGCGACTCGCGGAATCTGCCGAATGGAGAAGGGGAGGCAGATTCGCCGTACGGATTTCCATGGTTTCGGATGAGCGGCACCGGGCGTCTACGTGATGCCTGGGCGAATTCCAACCCAGAGGAAACCCGGGGAGTGGTCCGCTCCACGCGCTGCACGATGCATTTGCGCCCTTCCCTCGCCTGGTCTTCCCGCGGCCTCTCGGAGACGCGCGTGGGAACGCTCGGCACCCTGACCAAGACAACGGCCGCCTGCGATGCGGCGGCCTCGAACGAAGCGAACTGCCCAAGTACGAAAGCTGAACCATGGCAATGAACGAAACTGCTGAGACGACGACTTCCGCGCAGGCCGCCGAACACACTGCGTCCATGCCGGCCAATGGCGCTGCGGCGCAGGGCGCCACCGAGCCTTCGGGCTCCACGGAACCGGGCAGGAGCAAGAGGCGCCGCCGTCGCCGCGGGCGTCGTGGCGGCGGCGCGGCCGGGGGCCAGGAGGTCGCGCAGGCGCAGCTCGTCCCCGTGGAAGGCGTGCTCGATACGGACGTCAAGGGACAGAACGCCTACCTGCGCAACGCCGCGAAGAACTTCCTCCCCTCCCCCGAAGACCCCGAGATCCCCAAGCATCTCGTGCAGAAGCTCCGCCTGCGGCCCGGCTCGCTCATCAGCGCGCAGGCGGTCAACCG
>Ga0079224_100000940_pt1 | contig 31501 bp, 25 predicted proteins | sample Stecom2015_FD_80414 | JGI IMG/M metagenome (GOLD analysis project Ga0079224, IMG submission 80414) | Agricultural soil microbial communities from Utah to study Nitrogen management - Steer compost 2015 | ecosystem: Environmental > Terrestrial > Soil > Agricultural land | place: USA: Utah... | reverse complement strand
GTGAGTGATCGGATCGACATTATTACAAGCACTCTTGGAAAAGCGGTCGGCGGTGCATCGGGAGGATTCACTTCCGGACGCAAAGAAATCGTCGAACTCTTGCGGCAGCGATCCCGCCCCTATCTATTTTCGAACACGGTTGCACCTCCCATTGTGGCTGCCTCACTGGCGGCACTTGATTTAATCGATGCCAGCCGGCATCTAATTGAGCGACTTCAAATCAATACACGGTTTTTCAGGGAAGAGATGACCGCGAGAGGGTTCACAATCTCGCCCGGGATCCATCCCATTGTTCCGATCATGCTTGGCGACGAGAGGCTAACGGTAGAGATGGCACGGCGGTTGAACCAGAAAGGGATTTTCGTCGTGGGGTTTAGCTATCCCGTCGTTCCCAAAGGAAAAGCAAGAATCAGGGTGCAGGTTTCGGCCCTTCATACACAAGACCAGTTGTCAGAAGCGGTGCAGCGATTTGTGGAGGCAGCCGAGAAAGTCGGACTGAAACTGGACGGGCCACGAAATTGACAAAGATATCGACCCGTCGATAGAATCGAGACTCTTCCTTGGGTTGTGGGCCGCTAGCTCAACTGGCAGAGCAAGTGACTCTTAATCACTAGGTTCGGGGTTCGAGTCCCTGGCGGCTCACCAAGTTCAGACCTGATGTTCGATTTTTTGTCAAAGGCGCGCTCGATGCGCGTAAACTGTCCTGCTCGTATACACTTTCCCATAGAACAAATTGAATGGAGATTCGGTAATGCTCCCTTTTCAGCTCTCTGATCGACAGAAATTTGCAATCGAACTGGTGCGCGAGGTGTCGATTCTAGCTCGCCATATCCAGGAGAAGATGATCACTGGATCGCTTACCAAAGATGATCGATCGCCAGTCACTGTCGCCGATTTCGCTGTGCAGGCCGTGGTAGCCGCCAGATTAGAGGAGCATTTTCCTGGCGAGACCTTGATTGCTGAAGAATCTGCAGCGCTTTTGCGCTCTGCTGAAGGTCAGCCGGTACTCGAAAGGGTTTGCGCGTTTGTCCAGAGGTTGCTGCCAGATGCGACTCCGTCAAAGGTGAGCCGCTGGATCGATCGGGGAAGCGGGGAAGCCGAGGCGGTTGCATGGATTCTTGATCCTATCGACGGAACCAAAGGCTTTCTCAGGGGCGAGCAGTACGCTGTGGCTCTGGCTCTGCTGCGCGATGAACAGATCGAGTTGGGTGTTCTGGGTTGCCCTCGGCTCGACCTCCAGCCGGAAAACTTGAGCGCGATTCGTCGCGAACAGGAGGTTCGAGTCAATCAAGGTTCACTGGTTGCTGCCTTTCGTGGCCGCGGTTGCTGGGCTGCTCCACTCGAATCGACGCAGTTCCGACGACTTAGTGTATCCTCTAACTCACGGCCTGCCGACGCGATAGTATTACGCTCTTATGAATCGGGCCATACCAATCTGGAGCAGATGGAGTCAGTGATTCAGCTAATGCAAATAGAAACACGTCCGGTCGCACTCGACAGTCAGGCCAAGTATGCCCTCCTGGCGGCAGGCGGAGGAGATCTGCTTTTCCGGTTGGTATCCAGCCGAACCCCCGACTACCGCGAGAAAGTTTGGGACCACGGTGCCGGGGCTCTGGCGGTTGAGGAGGCTGGAGGGAGGATTACCGATATTTCAGGAGCGCCTTTGGATTTTGGCCAGGGAAGATTGTTACGCCGGAATCGGGGGATAGTGGCGTCAAATGGTCACCTGCATGACAGGGCCTTAAAGGCGCTGGCCGAAACGGCTGTATCCGGGTAGGGAGCTTGGAATAACGAGAGTTCCCGATTTTTGAAATAACCTATAAGATGAAAAGCAATGGAAATCCGCGTCGATCTGGAAGATATCAGTAGTGTTGAAAAGAGGCTTAAGGTTGTCGTGCCGGCTGAAGACACGTCGCGAGAATTCGAACGAATTGCTCAAGACTTCAAGAAGCAGGTCCGCCTTCCCGGCTTTCGACCTGGAAAGGCGCCTCTTGGATTGATCAAGCGAAGATTCGGCAGTGATATTCGTAGCGAAGTCATTCAGAGTCTGCTTCCGGAGTCTTACGAGCAGGCGGTTCGGGAAAAGGCGGTGAAACCGCTCGGTCAGCCTGAACTGGAAAATATCGAGTACGAGGAAGGAAAGCCTCTAACCTATGAAGCGAAGATCGAGATCATACCTGAGATCAAGCTTCCGGACTATCGAGGCCTGGAAGTCGAAGTCCCCGCTCTGGAGGTGACGGACAAAGATGTGGAGGAGCGTCTGGAGGCTCTTCGGAAAGAGAACGCTACCCTTCAAGCGGTGGAAGACAGGGCGGTAGCCGAAGGAGACTTCGTGACCATCGACTTGAGTGGAGAATACGTTCTGGCGGAGGGGGAGGATCATGGACATCAACACGACCCGATAGACGAAGAGGATGTCCAGGTCCATGTCGGCGATGAGCACACCCACGCAGCCTTCAACGAGAATCTTCCAGGTATGAATATTGGGGAAGAAAAGACTTTTGAGGTGGAGTACGGGAAGGACTACCCGGAAAAGCGACTAGCCGGGCATAAGGTTCGATTTCGAGTCGAGGTGACCGATATCAAGCAAGAGGTGCTGCCTGAGTTAAATGACGAGTTTGCTAAAGACCTCGGAGAGCATGATTCGCTCGAATCGCTCAAAGCGGAACTTCGTGCGGAGTTGGAGGGAGGAGCTTCCAGACGGAAGGAAGAACTCACCAAACAGAAAGTAGTTGAGAAGCTCACAGAACTCGCACAGTTTGAAGTTCCAAACGTGTTAGTCGAGGAGCGCCTTGATCAGCGATTGCGCGATCTCGCATATAATATTGCCTATCAAGGGGTGGATCCCTCCAGAGCAAATATCAACTGGCAGAAAATTCGAGAGGAGATGCGGCCTGAAGCGGAACAGGATGTACGGGCCGGACTCATTTTGGGGGAAATAGCACGTCAGGAAGGTTTTGAAGTCTCTAGCGAGGAGCTTGACCAAGAGATCGCTCGAACGGCCAAGAGTACCGGACAGCCCGAAGAGAAGATCCGGCAGTATTTATCGCAGAACGGACGATTGGAGGAATTGAAACTTGAGCTTCTGCGAAGCAAAGCATTAAATCTCGTTGTTGAGCACGCCCAGATTAGGACGGGTGACAATTGATATTAATGAAAGCATCGGTCCCGCACGATAAGAAGAAGATCGATGAGAAGAGGATAAAGGAGTTATGACACTGATTCCGATGGTTGTCGAGCAGACCAGTCGGGGAGAGAGAGCCTATGACATTTATTCCCGTCTGCTCAAGGACAACATTATTTTTGTGGGAGCACCAATAGACGACAATATTTCAAACCTGGTCACCGCCCAGCTACTTTTTCTGGAAGCGGAAGACCCGGATCGAGATATCTTTTTGTATATTAACTCGCCCGGCGGCTCGATCACGGCAGGACTGGCTATCTATGACACGATGCAGTTTGTCAAGAATGACGTGAACACCATTTGTATCGGGCAGGCGGCCTCCATGGCTGCTTTACTTTTGGCGGCAGGTACTGCCGGAAAGCGGTTTTCCCTTCCGCACGGTAGAATCCTGATCCATCAGCCGGCCATGTCGGGTTTATCGGGACAGGCCACTGATATCGACATCCATGCGAAGGAAATTCTTCGTTTGCGAGAAACCACTAATGAGATCCTGGCCAAACACACCGGCCAGAAACTGTCCAAAATCCAGCAAGACGTAGAGCGCGACTACATCATGGACGCCCGGCAGGCACTGGAGTATGGTATTATTGACAAGGTAATCGAGAAGCATGCCTAAGTCCGGTAGTGAGCGGTCGTTCGACTGTGGAGGGTGGATAATCAAAGACAATTCCTCGCGACCAGGGGGTTCCTGCGAACTTATTGCTTGGAGGCAAGCGTGAAGAAAGATGGGGACGATGTACTCAGGTGTTCGTTCTGCAATAAGAGTCAGAATGACGTCAAGAAACTAATTGCAGGGCCTACCGTTTTCATTTGCGATGAGTGCGTCGATGTCTGCAATGAAATCATTTCCGATGACATCTCGGCTGAGGCATCGTCAATTAAAGATACTCTTCCGAAGCCGGCAGAGATCAAGGAATTCCTGGATCAGTATGTTATTGGACAGGAAATAGCAAAAAAGAAACTCTCCGTCGCTGTCTATAACCATTACAAGAGGATCAAGTTGGGGCGACGGCGCCACCAGGATGTCGAACTGGCGAAGTCCAACGTGCTTCTCATCGGGCCCACCGGGACGGGAAAGACGCTTCTGGCCCAGACTTTGGCCCGCATGCTATCTGTTCCTTTTGCGATTGTCGACGCTACAACCCTGACAGAAGCGGGTTATGTCGGGGAAGATGTCGAGAACATTATTCTGAAGCTCCTGCAAGCTGCCGGAGGCGATCGCGAGCGCTGTATGCAGGGGATCATCTATATCGACGAGATCGACAAGATCTCGCGCAAGGATGAGAACCCTTCTATCACCCGTGATGTATCCGGTGAAGGGGTGCAACAGGCACTGCTCAAGATTCTTGAAGGAACTGTAGCCAACGTTCCCCCTCAAGGAGGACGCAAGCACCCCCATCAAGAATTTGTTCAGATCGACACAACCAACATTCTCTTCATCTGCGGAGGAGCGTTCGTCGGACTGGAGAACCTGATTAAGAAGCGATTGGGGCGCAGTTCGATAGGCTTTGGTACCACACTGACGGAAAATAACAACTGGGCCCAGGAAAGTCAGAGCGCTTTACTCTCTCAGGTTCTACCCGAAGATTTGATTAAGTACGGGCTGATTCCAGAGTTCGTGGGACGGATCCCCATCCTGTGCACTCTCCATGAGCTCGACCGCGAGGCCCTGGTAGATATCCTCAAGCGACCTAAGAATGCCCTCATCAAGCAATACCAGAAGATGTTCGAATTCGAGAACGTGGCTTTGAAGTTTACCGATGATGCGTTGGCAGCAATTTCGGATCTAGCGATCGCTCGAAAAATCGGAGCTCGAGGCTTGCGCTTGATTATGGAAGATCTTATGTTGGATATCATGTACGAACTCCCCTCCACGAATAAGGTGAAGGAGTTTGTCATCACGCGGGAAATGGTCGAGAACAAAGAGGTCGTTTTTAAGCTGCTAGAGAAGGCTGGTTAATCATTCGACCTGCTTCCGCTAAGTTGTGCTCCCTGTTGTTTGACATTTTGGGGTTCGGTCGTGCCATCTTACGACCTTAAAGCCGGTCAGGGTCAGGTGCTAAGCTCCCTTTATCTCCAACGACTTATGAGTCGGTAGAAGGGTCAATCCGTGACAGGCTGAACTCCGACGCGCCGGACTGTTTGAAACGAATGCCAGTCATAAGCATCCATATTAGTAGATCAAAACCTGAGCGAATATCACAATGACTGAATACCAAGAGAAGAAAGTACATACATTCCCCATGGTTCCCATTCGGGACGTGGTGGTGTTTCCCCATATGATGGTTCCTTTCGTCATCGGCCGAGAGTCCTCGGTGATGGCATTGGAACGAGCCCTGCAGACGGATAAGAAGATTTACCTGGCTACTCAAAAGGATGCTTCGGAGGATAACCCGAGCGAAAAAAGCATCTATCGAGTCGGAACGGTAGCCAATATTGCGCAGAGTTTGAAGCTTCCGGACGGCAATATTCGTGTGCTGGTCGAAGGTGTACGGCGAGCACAGACGGTGCGTATCTTCAACAACAAGGGGTACTTTGAGGCTGAGGTCGAATATCAACCAGTCCCGAAAGTTTCTCAGGCTAAGATGAGTCTGTTGACCAAGAGACTCAATCTCCTTTTCGAGGATTTTGCCAAACTCAACCCCAACGTGAATTACGAAACGATTCTGCAGGCAGCACGCAATACCGATACTGAACGCCTTGCCGATACTATTGCCGCCAATCTGCCTATTTCGGTTGAAGACAAGCAGACCCTGCTCGAGATCATCGATCCGGCTGAACGGATGGAAAAGATCTGTGAGTTTATCGAGATCGAGATTGAAAAGATCAAGATGGACAAGTCCGTGCAGAACCGTGTTCGAAAGCAGATGGAAAAGGCGCAGCGAGAGTACTACCTGAACGAGAAGATCAAGGCTATTCAGAAGGAGTTGGGCCGGGACGACAAGAGCGAGATCGAAGAGCTCAGGGAGAAGATTGAGGCCGCCAAGATGCCGAAGGATGCCTATGAAAAGGCGATGAATGAGCTAAGACGGCTGGAGCAGATGCCTCCCATGAGTGCAGAAAGCACCGTAGCACGGACGTACCTCGACTGGTTGGTTGCGGTCCCATGGCAGAAGCGCAGCCGTGAGTTGCGCGATATTGAAAAGGCGGAGCAGATCCTGAATGAGGATCATTACGGCCTGGAAAAGGTGAAAGAGCGCATTCTGGAGTTTCTCGCAGTTCGACAACTTCTGGGCTCCAACCGAAGGAGATCGTCACAGGGTTCGATACTGTGCTTCGTCGGCCCTCCAGGGGTCGGAAAAACCTCGCTCGGGCGTTCCATTGCACGCGCTACGGGGCGCAAATTTGTGCGTCAGTCATTGGGTGGCGTTCGAGATGAAGCCGAAATCCGAGGACACAGGCGGACCTATATCGGAGCCCTGCCTGGACAGATCATCCAGAGCATGAAGAAGGCCGGTACTCGAAACCCAGTCTTTCTGCTTGACGAGATCGACAAGATGAGTATGGACTTTCGGGGAGACCCGTCGGCCGCGCTCATGGAAGTACTGGACCCCGAACACAACAAGACCTTCGTGGACCACTATCTGGATACCGAGTACGACCTTTCAGAAGTCCTTTTCGTCTGCACCGCAAACGTGCTGCACACCATCCCGAGACCGTTGAGAGACCGAATGGAAATCATTGAGATCTCGGGATACACCGAGCTGGAAAAGCTGAACATTGCCAAGCGGCATCTTGTGAAGAAACAGCTGGAAGAGACGGGCTTGAAAGACTCGCAGGTGCGTTTTACGGATGACGGACTGCTGGAACTGATCCGCTACTACACCCGCGAGTCAGGCGTGCGAAATTTGGAACGCGAGATTGGAAATGTCCTTAGAAAAGTAGCGCGCCGCGTAGTCGGAAATAGCGGTCAGAAGAATAGGGAGTTCGTCATCGATTCAGCTCAGGTGCAGGAGCTTCTTGGTGTGCGAAAGCATCGCCATCAATTGGCAGCTGAAAGCAACGAAGTTGGACTGGCGACTGGATTGGCCTGGACTGACGTGGGAGGTCAGGTCCTCTTGACCGAAGCCACCACAATGGAAGGAAAAGGTGAGTTGCAGCTGACCGGTAAGCTGGGGGACGTCATGCAAGAGTCGGCAAAAGCGGCCCTCTCCTTCGTTCGCTCCCGTAGTTCAGATTATGGCCTGCTCAAGGATTTTCATAAGTTAAAGGATATGCACGTTCATATTCCTGAAGGGGCGATTCCGAAGGATGGTCCCTCTGCGGGAATTACTCTGGCGACTACAATCATTTCGGCACTTTCCGGAATTCCGGTACGTCGAGATGTGGCAATGACCGGGGAAATTACCCTCCGGGGTAAGGTGTTGCCGATCGGAGGCGTTAAGGAGAAAGTGCTGGCAGCCCATCGTGCCGGAATTAAGACGGTAATCCTCCCGAAGGAGAACGAGAAAGATCTGAACGACATTCCAGAGTCAGTTTTGGAAGAGTTGAAGATAGTTCTCGTTGAAACGATGGACGAAGTCCTGGAGGTGGCGCTGGAGAAACCCATTCAGGAGTCAGTCGGTGGCAAGGGTTACTCCAAGAAGCAGCCCCCCAAAGTGGAGCAGACTCCAGATGACCGTCCCGGTGTCCACTAGGGGACCTGATAATCAGCTTTCCCAACGGGATTTTCAAAACTTATTCGTCAGGAAAAGCTATAATAGAAGTTGCGGCATCCGCGATTCATCAAGAGTGCGACGCGAAAGGAACAGTATCCTCAACTCGACCTCCCCGGAGTGGCTTTTGTGGGGAGGTCGAACGTGGGGAAATCCAGCTTAATTAACTGCCTGGTTAACCGGAAGCGATTGGCGCGCACCAGTTCCACGCCGGGTCGAACTCAGGTTATTAATTTCTTCAATATTGATGATCGCTGGGTATTCGTAGATCTTCCCGGCTATGGCTATGCGAAGGCGCCCCGCGCCGTTCGCGAGCGCTGGGCGCCGATGATTGAGGAATTTCTTGCCGAAGATCAGAGGCTGGCTTTAGTTGTCGCCATTGTGGATGCACGTCATGAGCCCACGCCCCTTGATCAGATGCTGGTTGATTGGCTGCAACAACTTCAAGCGCTGTTTCAAATCGCGATCGTGGCGACGAAAATCGACAAGATATCGCGAGGACGGCGAACGGAAGCTCTTCAACGAATCCGGGAGATTTTAAAGGTAGAAAATGTAATTCCATTTTCAGCAGTTACAGGAGAGGGCAAGCAGCAACTCTGGAGCCTTATCAAAGAGTCAGCCTGAGTTAGTCATCGCTGTTTGAACCTCAGCAACCTGGGCGGCTGGTCGTCACTTCCACGGAGTCTTGGCGACCTTGTCGGTTTCTCCTAATCGCAAAAGAATCATCCCAAGGCGAACAATCGTCGAACATCATGAATTTGATGAATGAAAACAATCCAATAATCCAAGAGGTGTCGTTTTATGGCCGAAGCAACTGAGCCAAAGGAAAAAAGAAAAAAGAAAGATAATGGTGAGGCGCTGAATATTCAGGACCTCAAAGAAATGAATATTCAGAGTCTGAATAAAATCGCCAAGGAACTCGAGATCGAAGGCGCTGCGAGTATGCGCAAACAGGAACTGATCTTTCAGATCCTTAAAGCGCAGACCGAAAGAAGCGGTCTGATCTTCTCCGAAGGCGTGCTTGAGACTTTACCAGACGGGTTTGGCTTTCTCCGCGCTCCCGAATATAACTACCTGCCCGGGCCTGACGATATCTATGTTTCTCCTTCTCAAATACGCAAGTTTGACCTTCGAACCGGTGATACGGTTTCCGGTCAGGTCCGTCCTCCCAAGGATGGAGAGCGGTACTTCGCGCTGATCAAAGTCGAGGCGATCAACTTTGAGCATCCTGACGTGGCTCGCGAACGAACGTTCTTTGAGAACCTTACACCGCTCTATCCGCAGGTAAAGATCCGGCTGGAGACTACTCAGGATAATCTCACCGGGCGCGTCATGGACTTGATGAACCCGATCGGAAAGGGCCAGCGCGGCTTGATCGTTTCACCGCCGCGTGCTGGTAAGACGATGATCCTTCAGAGTATCGCTCACTCGATCGAGGTGAATCACCCGGAAATGGTGCTGATTGTCCTGCTGATTGACGAAAGGCCCGAGGAAGTCACCGATATGACTCGGTCGGTGCGCGGCGAGGTGGTCAGCTCCACCTTCGATGAGCCAGCATCCAGGCACGTCCAGGTGGCCGAGATGGTGCTGGAAAAAGCCAAGAGACTCGTTGAGCACAAGAAGGATGTCGTCATTCTGCTGGATTCGATCACGCGTTTGGCTCGCGCCTACAACACGGTTGTACCTCCCTCCGGAAAGGTTCTCTCGGGAGGTGTTGATTCGAATGCCTTGCAGCGCCCGAAGCGCTTTTTCGGCGCCGCCCGCAACCTGGAAGAGGGTGGCAGCTTGACGATCATCGCAACGGCCTTGATCGATACGGGAAGCCGTATGGATGACGTCATCTTCGAGGAGTTCAAGGGTACCGGCAATATGGAACTGGTCCTGGATCGCCGCCTTGTCGACAAACGAATCTTCCCTGCAATTGACATCAATCGCTCCGGCACTCGGAAGGAAGAACTACTGCTCGACAAGGAAACACTGAATCGGGTTTGGGTACTGCGAAAGGTCCTGAATCCGCTTTCTGTCACCGAATCGATGGAACTGCTGCTCGACAAGCTCTCCAAGACGAAGAACAATGAAGAGTTTCTCAAGTCGATGACGCAGGGATAAATCGATCGAGACGTTTCCCACTAAGCCTGAATACGTCACTGAAAATACAGATGACTTAGAAGGGTCCTGGCTGTCTGGCGAAGGTGGTCCGTCCCGGGTGGGCCAGAATGACATGCGGACCGCGTGCAATGCGATGACTGTCCTGCGCCTGCAGGCAGAATGCCTTCTCAGCGTCGGGAGAACGACTCTTAATTCCGCCCGCGTCAGACCGGTTCTGCGTCCAGCCGTTCTCTCCATTCCTGGAGTACCTCCCGAAGCATTCCCGATATCGATTTCTGGGGATACCAGCCCGTGACTCTCATCAGCTTTCCTGAATCTCCAACCAGGTGGTCTGGTTCTGAAGGGGAGGGAGTGGAACGGATCTCATAATCGATTTTGGTCAGGGCAAGTAATTGATCGAGGATTTCCTGGATCGAGAGTCCTTCGCCGGAAGCTACATTATACGTTTCTCCTTCCACGCCCCTTTCCAGCAACTGAATATAGGCTTGCACGACATCCTGAACGTGTAGAAAGTCACGGACCGGCCGAAGATCTCTAACTTGGAAATCGCCTCCCCGACGCCTTTCCAGCTCGGCTACCCGTCGGGCGAAGTCGGGGATAACATAGCCGACCGGCTGCCCCCGGCCAGAATGGTTGAAGGGGCGGGCGACCAGAACAGGCAAACCATAGTCCCGCCCATATTGAAGAGCAATCTGTTCGGAAGCCCACTTCGATACTCCGTAGGGAAGCCGTGGTTTGATCGGGCCATTTTCACGAATTCTCGTCCGATCGTTCCTCGGTTCGTACACCTGAGCCGAGCTGACCACCAGAATGCGAGGCTTCAAGTGTGCTTCGCGGAGGCTTTCCAGAAGGTGTGCAGTCCCCAGACAGTTGACGTGATAGCACTCACGTGGCTTCGTCAGTGAAAGTGAGGGCCTGCTGAAGGCTGCCAGGTGATAGACGTGGTGAGGGCGTACCGAGCGCACCAATTCGCAGACCGCCGAATAGTTGGTGATGTTGCATCGGTGGTAGTTGCATCCAATCTCTTGCAGCGCCGGGGCTGGATGAATCCCAAAGCCCGAAACCTCGAAGCCTCGAAGCCGGAGGGCTCTCGCCAGATAAATGCCGACAAAGCCTCCCATCCCCGAGACCAGCGCTCTCATTGTTTCAGTCCTTCTGCCCTGATGCTCCGCTGAAGGAGTTCCAAATCAGAACGGGCCATCATTCTGGCTAGTTCCTGAAAATGCACCTCCGGTGCCCATCCCAGGACGTCACGTGCCTTACTTGAGTCGGCCACCAGATGTTCGACTTCAGCCGGTCGTATAAGATGGGGATCTATCCGCACGTACGGGCGCCAGTCCAGATCCATATATGCAAACGTGGCTTCTACGAAGTTTCGCACGGTGTGAGCGATCCCGGTTCCAATGACATAGTCGGACGGCTCTTCCTGCTGAAGCATCAGCCACATGGCACGTACATAATCGCCGGCGAAGCCCCAATCTCTGGCCGCATCCAGGTTTCCGAGCCGCAGCTCATCGGCAAGACCGAGTTTGATCATGGCTGCCGTGTGAGAGATCTTGCGAGTCACAAATTCCTTTCCTCGACGGGGTGACTCGTGATTGAAGAGAATGCCTGAACAGGCAAATATCCCATAGCTTTCCCGGTAATTGACGGTGATGTAATGACCGTAAGCTTTGGCGACTCCATAAGGACTGCGGGGATACAGAGGCGTATGTTCATTCTGCGGTGACTCCTTCACTTGGCCAAACATCTCGCTGCTGGAGGCCTGATAGAAACGAATGGAAGGATTAATGTGGCGGATTGCTTCCAACAAACGGGTTACGCCCAAACCCGTAAACTCCCCTGTCAATACCGGTTGCTCCCAGGAAGTCGGGACGAAAGACTGGGCGGCCAGATTGTATATTTCCGCGGGCTCGACTTCTTCGATTAAGCGAATCAAGGAAAGTTGATCAAGTAGATCGGCCTGCCTCAATTCGATCTTTCCGCGCAGATGCTTGATCCGTTCAAAGTTTTCAGTACTGGCCCGGCGAGACATGCCCACGACACGATAATTCTTGGAAAGGAGAAACTCGGCCAGATACGATCCATCCTGTCCCGTGATTCCAGTAATGAGGGCAGTTTTCTTCAATGGTTTTCCCTGGCTTCCTTTCAGAGCTGCAACCGGATGTGCCGGCCTAACAAAAATGATGAAGACTATAACAAATGTATGTTAGACTCTACATCGGGAAGATAGGTAAATGAAGATCAACAGTTTTCTCCGGTATTGGTGGCCTCTATAAAATAGACCCCCTGCCGGAGGACTGTCGATCTCCATGAGCCTGCAGTATAAACTCGATCAACGGGCCGTGAAGACAGTTCTTCACGGCCCTTTTTTGTTGTGCGTAAAAAAGCGGAATTTCTTGCAAATTGGGCGACGTAAGTTCTATGGGAACCTCGAAAATCGATCACAAGTCAGTTCTGGCCGATCTGCTCACACCGGTGTCGGCATACCTCAAGGTGGCCGGGGCCGCTGATCGGGCGTTCTTGCTGGAGTCGGTTGAAGGTGGAGAAAAGATTGGCCGTTACTCCTTTATCGGAGTCGAACCACGAAGTAGTTTTGACGGCACCTTTGCCGAATTTCGTGAGAAGTTTCCAGAGCCGGAACCTCCCCAGAGCGGGTTGCCCCCATTTGCCGGTGGCGCGGTCGGAGTATTTACATATGACATGGTTCGAGAACTCGAGAGGATCCCGGACCTAAAAGAGAAAGCCTTTCAGTTGCCCTCGGTGATGATGGACTTTTACTCGACCATTCTAGCTTTCGACCACGTTCGTCACGAGATCACCATCATTTCTCGAGAAGGAAAGGATCGCATCCGGGAGATTGAAGAGCGCCTGAGAAACCGCCATCTTTCTGTCTCATTTTCAGACCTTGAACCCGGGGTCGAAGGGGCGACTACGAAAGCATCTTCGACTCTCGAACTCCGCTCAAGTTTTACCCCCGAGCAATTCATGTCGGCGGTAGAACGTGCCAAAGAGTACATTCGAGCCGGAGATATTTTTCAAGTTGTGCTTTCTCAACGCTTCGAGGCTGACTATGCGGGTGATCCTTTTACCGTTTATCGGATGCTACGCTATGTCAACCCCTCACCCTACATGTTTTTCTTGAAGCGCGGGGAGGTGTCGATTGTTGGTTCTTCCCCCGAGATGCTGGTTCGAGTGCAGGGCCGGGATCTGGAGTACAGGCCGATAGCCGGTACACGACGTAGAGGGCGGACTCCCTCAGAAGAGGAGAAGCTTGCCGAAGAACTGATCGGGGACGCCAAAGAGCGAGCCGAGCACCTGATGCTCGTTGATCTCGGGAGAAATGATCTGGGACGCGTCAGTGAATATGGTGCAGTTCGAGTTGAGGATCTGATGGTGTTGGAGAAGTACTCACATGTCATGCACCTGGTCAGTTCTTTGAGAGGACGACTTCGTCAGGATCTGGATCGATTCGATGCTCTGGCGGCCTGTTTTCCGGCCGGGACAGTCAGTGGTGCTCCCAAAGTCAGGGCGATGGAGATCATTGAGGAACTCGAGCCTGACAGGAGGGGTGTTTACGCAGGAGCGATCGGGTATCTCGATTACTCGGGGAATCTCGACAGCTGTATTGCCATTCGCACCATGGTCCTTTCCGACAAACGAGTCCATCTGCAAGCAGGGGCGGGAATCGTTGCCGATTCAGTGCCGGAACTGGAGCATAAGGAATGTTGGAACAAGGCGATGGCGCTCGTCAGAGCTATCGAGTTGGCGGAACGGTTTTCAGCAAAGCAGGGAGTCTAAAGGTGTCAACAGAAACCATTAAAGGACGTTCATTGCCGAGCACGAAGAAGTCTGTCCAGGTGCTGATGGTCGACAACTACGACAGCTTTACCTACAATCTCGTCCAGTATCTCGGGGAACTGGGTGCTGACTTGTCGGTTTACCGCAATGATGAAATAACGCTGGACGAGATTGAAAATCTGGGTCCCGACCGGATTGTCATTTCTCCCGGGCCAGGAATTCCTCGGAATGCCGGAATTTCTATATCGCTGATCCGTCGCTTCGCTGGACAAATACCGATTCTCGGAGTTTGTCTAGGTCACCAGGCGATAGGCGAGGCCTTTGGGGGGCGGGTTGTGCGAGCCGCTACCTTGATGCACGGTAAAACCTCCTGGATTCACCATGAGCAAGATTCCATCTTTTCAGGTCTGGATAGCCCGTTTGAAGCGACTCGATATCATTCACTGATCGTAGCGAGGGAGGGGCTGCCGGAGTGCCTGAAGGTGAACGCTTGGACCGAAGACGGTACGATTATGGGGTTCAGACATCAAGATTTTGCCATATTTGGTGTTCAGTTTCATCCTGAGTCGATCATGACCCCTTTGGGGAAAACGTTGCTGGAAAACTTTCTATGTTACGGAAGTACACCGAGAACCTAAGACAGGGAATCAATCTCTCCGAAGCTGAGGCTGAAGAGGTCCTGGAAGAAATCCTGAGTGATCGACCGGAAGACAGCGAGATTGCTGAACTTCTAGTTGCATTGGCTGAAAAGGGGGAAACCCCGGAAGAGATCACGGGATTTGCTCGAGTCATGCGGCGGAAAGCTGTATCGATCCAATCGGGTCATCCGGTTTGTATTGATACCGCGGGAACGGGTGGTGGACGGGAGACCTTCAACATCTCCACCGCTGCAGTATTCGTCATCGCCGGAGCCGGCGTTCCGGTGGCCAAGCACGGGAATCGGGCTATCACGTCCCGATCGGGAAGCGCCGACGTTTTGATCGAGCTCGGAGTCTCTATCGATGTCCCTCCTTCCCTCTGTGCCGAGGCCTTGAACGAGATCGGCCTCTGTTTTATGTTTGCTCCGCACTTTCACCCGGCTATGAAAAGAGTCGCGGGGATACGGCGTCAATTGGGGAGGAGGACGATTTTTAATATGCTGGGTCCCCTCACGAACCCTGCATCCGCCCCTTATCAAATTATCGGGGTCTACTCGGTTGATTTGACCACCAGATTAGCGGAATCGCTGAAGCGGCTCGGTTGTCAGCGGGCCTGGGTAGTGCATAGCTATGATGGTTTGGATGAGATTTCGGTCGCCGACCGGACCCGAGTAGCCGAGGTCAATGGAACCGCGGTTCGAAGTTTCGAGTTCAGGCCGGAGCAGATACAGTTTGGAGTGCCGCCAGGAGGATCACCCGCCGAAAATGCGGTGTTGATTCGAGGTATTCTCGAAAACAAGGTTTCCGGACCAGCTCGCGACGTCGTCATTCTTAATGCGGCTGCTGCGCTTCACATGGCCCGTGGATGCCGCTTTGACAAGGCACTGGCCGATGCCGAAGAGGCCGTGAATAGTGGAGCTGCACTCGAGAAGCTTGAGCGTTTGCGTGAGGCCTATGCCGGCCCCAAGCGAGGAGTCGTCAACCGTGGATCGTAAGCTGTTGATCAAGGTCTGCGGGCTCACCAAGCTGGAAGATGCAATAGCCTGTGCCGAACTGGGGGTAGACGCGATCGGTTTCAACTTTTATTCTCGGAGTCCCCGTTTCATTGGGGTCGAGGAAGCGGAGCGGATCGCCTCCCGTCTTCCATCTGAGATACTGAAGGTCGCCGTTATTGTCATATCGTCAGACGAACGTTTGCCTGAGGACCTAACCAATTTCGATATCATTCAAGTGCATGGACTGCGTTTCAGCGGGGACTTGTCGTTATTCACGCGACCGATTTGGGTGGCGACGACACCGGAGAGAGCGGCTGAGTTTCCAGAGGAAGACCTGATTATCGATGGCTCCTGGGGAACCGGAAAAGTGGGTGATTGGGAGGCCGCCTCGCAATTGAATCGGCCCTTTATTCTCTCAGGAGGACTTCATCCCGGCAATGTCGCGGAAGCGATTAGACGATTGCGGCCGCTCGGGGTGGATGTTTGTTCGGGAGTGGAGTCGGAGCCGGGCATTAAGGATTACCGTAAGGTGGAAGCATTTATTCGAGAAGCAAGAGATGCTGCAGGAAATCATTCGTACCCGAAGAGCTGAAATTGAAGAGTCTCGACAGCGTACGCCTGAAGAAGTACTTGCTGAACGAGCCCGTAGGCTGGAGCCACCGGCGCTGGAAGCATTTCTGACGCTTCCAGGTCCTTCGGTGATTGCTGAGATCAAGTATAGAAGCCCCAGTCATGGACCGTTTCGCTGTCAGCTGCCAGTGACTCAGATTGCACAGGGATACATTGAAGGAGGAGCTCGTGCACTGTCGATTCTGACCGACTCCACTTTCTTTGGAGGAAGCCTGGACAACATTTGGCAGGTCTATGAGCGACTTCATTCCCCTGGTGAGATCGCAGAAGAAGAGGAGCAGGAAAAGCAAGGGGTATTCCGCGTCCCTTTGCTGCGGAAAGACTTCGTTCTGGATCGGTACCAGGTGATTGAAAGTCGAGCAGCGGGAGCTTCGGCGTACCTTCTTATCGTTGCGGCTCTAGACAGGACACTTCTGCGTGATCTCCTTCTTTATGGCGAGGAGGTCGGTCTGGAGGCACTGGTTGAAGTTCACGATCCATATGAGCTTGAAAAGGCTCTCGAGTGCGGTGCCCGGATCATCGGGGTCAATAACCGTGATTTGAGGACGTTTGAGGTCGACCTGAAGACCTCATTCGATATTGCTCGGCGTCTGGAAGGAGAGACCGGACTGGTTCGAGTCGCAGAAAGTGGAATTAGTGAACCATCCCAGGTACTCGAGTTGTGGGATGCCGGCTTTGACGGTTTTCTAATCGGGACCTCTTTCATGGATACTTCGGAACCCGGAAAGGCTCTCAGTGAATTTGTTGACGAGCTGGAAGAGCGAAGCGGTGTAAACCTTAGAAAACGAGATTCATGATGAATCACAAAAGTGAATTATTGAATAACAAACTTCCCACAGAGAGGGGCTACTTCGGGCCTTACGGTGGTCGTTTCGTACCCGAGACTTTGATGGCTCCGATCGAAGAACTGGAAGCCGCCTATCGAGCAGCCGGAGAGGACGCCGAGTTTCAACGTGAGTTTGATAGGTTGCTCAAAGACTACGTCGGCCGTCCTACACCCTTAACGTACGCGGCCCGATTGTCAGAGCGTCTGGGAAGTCGGATCTATCTGAAACGTGAAGACCTCTGTCACACTGGAGCTCACAAAATAAATAATGCACTCGGTCAGGCCCTCCTGGCAAAGCGAATGGGGAAAACCCGGATCATAGCGGAGACTGGTGCCGGACAGCACGGGGTCGCCACTGCTACCGTTTGCGCCCTGCTGGGATTGGAATGCGAAGTCTACATGGGTACCGAAGATATGCGCCGCCAGGCTCTCAATGTTTTTCGCATGGAACTCCTGGGGGCCAAGGTAACAGGAGTCGAGGCGGGAAGCTGTACTCTCAAAGATGCCATCAATGAAGCCATGAGGGACTGGGTGACCAACGTGAAAGACACCCATTATCTTCTAGGATCCGTGTTGGGACCTCATCCTTATCCAATGATGGTGCGGGACTTCCAGGCTGTGATCGGGCGCGAGACTCGGCGCCAGATCATGAAGGCGGAAGGAAGGCTTCCGGACTTGCTGGTGGCCTGTGTCGGGGGCGGCAGCAACTCAATTGGTCTTTTCTTCGACTTTCTCGAGGATTCGGCCGTGCAAATGGTAGGGGTCGAAGCCGGCGGAGCGGGGACTTTATTGGGTGAGCACGCCGCCCGTTTTGCAGGGGGCAGTCCCGGCGTGCTGCATGGCACATATAGCTATCTGCTGCAGGATGAGCAAGGACAGGTTTCCACCACCCACAGCATCTCGGCGGGACTGGATTATCCGTCGGTGGGACCGGAACATGCCTTCCTCAAGGCGCAGAGGCGCGTTCGCTATACCTCCGTCACAGAGCAAGAGGCTCTAGAGGCATTCCGAATCGTCAGCAATCTCGAGGGAATGATTCCGGCTCTGGAGAGTGCCCGTGCCGTCGCTTACCTGGAAAAAGAACGGTCACGCCTTCCTGAGCTTGTCGTCGTCAGTTTGTCGGGGCGTGGCGCCAACGATGTAGAAACGCTGCGTTCGCGGCAACAACACAATCAGTCGGAGAAGGCGTCTTGACCATCTCCAGCGTAAGAAGGAAAAGAATGGCGGGGTTAAGAAGAATTTTCGAGACCAGAGAGCGTTGCTTCATACCCTTTGTAACTGCCGGTCACCCGGACCTTGCGGCTACTCGTGAAATCATCCTGGCGATGGCAGAGGCCGGGGCCGACATTATCGAAGTCGGCATTCCCTTCTCCGACCCCGTAGCTGACGGTCCGATCATCCAGAGGTCTTCTTTCGAGGCTTTGCAGCATCACTACACGATGAGTGATTACATCGAGTTGGTCCGTCAGATACGAGATCGTTCCGATGTCGGGTTGCTGTTCATGACCTATCTCAACCCAGTTCTGCAGTTTGGTTTGTCACGTCTGGAAGCGGAGGCCTCGGCAGCTGGTCTGGATGGTATTTTGATTACTGATCTGACACCGGAGGAGTTTGAGGTTCTGCAGAAATCCGGGCCTCTATTCCAGAAACTGGAGACGGTCTTTCTGGTAGCCCCGACTTCCACCCCGGAGAGGATGGAGCGGATCTGTGCAGCCAGTAGTGGTTTTATCTATCTGGTAGCCCGCACGGGCGTCACCGGCAATCAGACCGATATCAAATCCGCTGTTCCAACCACCGTCGCTCGTCTTCGCGAGCACACCGACCTGCCGATTGCGGTTGGTTTCGGTATTCGATCCGCCTCAGACGTTGAAGCGGTGTGGCGTTATGCAGAGGGAGCGGTGGTAGGCTCCGCAATCGTACAGTTCATCGATGAGAATCGGGGAGCAACCGATCTGGCACAGCGGGTTCGTACTTATCTGGAAAAAAACTTGATTCCAAGACGGAAATAGTCTACTTTGTCAGGAAATGAACGTATTTGGATTCGCTTCTTACTTTTATTTTTGGCGGCACATACCAGGAAGCCCACCGCTGTAGTAAGAGTAAGAAGCGAATCGATCTGGCCGTGGGCGAAAGAAAGCTCACGGCCTTTTTTTTTTGCAAGTAAGCTCGTTCAGGATGGAGGCTCATGGAAGAGGACGGCATCGCCGGCTGGCGTAACAAGATCGATGAACTGGATCGTCAACTGGTTCAGCTCTTGAATGAACGAACACGATGTGCGATCGAAATCGGCAAAATCAAGAGGAAACTGAACCTGGAGATTTACGATCCGAAACGAGAAGAGGAAGTCATTCGAAATGTGCAGGCGGCCGGGAATGGGCCCCTCACCAACGATGCCATCAAACGCCTCTTTGAGCGGATCATTGATGAGACCCGTCGAACCGAGCGTGAGCATCGGCAGAAAACGGACTTAGCTGGACCTTCAAAGGGTATTTAGCCAGGGAGAGAAGGAAATGGTCATTGTCATGGAAAGAAACGCAAAAGAAGAAGAGATAGAAGCCGTAATTGAGAAGTTGACTTCTAATGGCTTCGACATTCACCGGTCCACAGGCGTCGAACGGACTATCCTGGGGGCTGTGGGTGCCCATGTCGTGGATACTCGCGATTACGAATTGATGCCGGGAGTAAGAGAGGTGCACCGGGTGACGTCGCCTTACAAGTTGGCCGCCAGAGCTTTCTGTCCTGAAGGGACAGTCATCGAAGTCAATGGCGTCAGGATCGGGAGTGAAGAAGTTGCCATCATGGCCGGTGCCTGTACGATCAAAGACTATGCTGAATGTGACGCAATCGCGAGGCGTCTCAGAAAACAGGGAGTTCGGATCATCCGCGGTGGAGCTTTTAAGCCCCGCACTTCTCCTTATTCTTTCCAGGGACATGGAGAGGCCGGATTGAAGGCGCTTCGCCAGGCGGCTGACGAGAACGGAATGGCCATTATCTCGGAGGTGTTAGAACCTCACCAGATCCCACTAGCGGAGAAATACATCGATATTGTCCAAATTGGTGCTCGGAACATGCAGAATTACGGATTACTGCGCGAGCTGGGGCAGCTGAAAAAGCCGGTTCTTCTGAAACGCGGGATGAGTGCAACGGTACAAGACCTGTTGCTGGCCGCTGAGTACATCATGTCCGAAGGCAGTCACCAGGTGATGCTGTGCGAACGCGGTATTCGAACATTCGAGACACATACGCGTAACACCATGGACATCTCCGCCATTCCGGTAATTCACAAGCTCAGCCATCTTCCGATTATTGCAGATCCCAGCCACGCGATCGGCATTCGCGACAAAGTCCCACCGCTGGCCCGAGCTGCCGTTGCTGCCGGCGCTGACGGGCTTCTGATGGAAGTGCATACAGATCCCGAGCAGGCCCTTTGTGACGGTGCTCAGACCCTGTATATGGAGCAGTTCGAGAAGTTGATGAAAGAACTGCGGGAGATTGCACGAGCCGTCGGTCGGGTGGTGCCGGAAGCCGAGACGGTCACGGCTTGAGCTCTTGAGCAGTCCTCTGCCGGGACCGAGGCCTGCTGGAATCTGGACTTACTCCGATAGCCGGCAAAGGCTATTCTTCGAGGCGGTAGTTAGGAGCTTCCTTGGTCACCACGACGTTGTGGACGTGCGACTCGCGCAGGCCGTGATGGGTAACCCGGATGAATCGGCCGCGTTCCTGAAGCTCCTTTAGAGTCCGTACTCCGCAATAGCCCATTCCAGCCTGCACGCCTCCCATGAGAACCGGAACCATGTTCTCGAGGCTACCTTTGTAAGGTACTCTGCCTTCAATTCCCTCGGGAGCAACCTTACGCATTCCGGCCTCCAGATCGTAACCATAGCGATCCGCGCTTCTTCCTCCCGCCATGGCTCCCTGTGACCCCATTCCCCGATAAGTCTTATAGCTTCGGTTCTGATAAAAGACGAGCTCCCCGGGCGACTCATCGGTTCCCGCAAAAAGATTACCGACCATCACCGAATCAGCTCCAGCCGCGATCGCCTTAACGATGTCTCCGGAATATTTGATTCCGCCATCGGCGATCACAGGGATCCCTCGGTTGCGGGCGGCCCGGGCGGTTTCCATAATGGCTGTAATCTGCGGCACCCCGCTTCCCGTCACGACTCGAGTCGTGCAGATGCTTCCCGGGCCCATGCCAACTTTGACCCCGTCCACGCCGGCGTCAGAGAGTTCCTCGGCGGCCTCGCTGCTGGCTATGTTACCGGCAACCAGATCAGCTCGCTTCAGCTTTTTCCGCAGTTCCTTAACTGCCGAGATGACAACCTCGGTATGCCCGTGAGCAGTATCGACCACGATCACGTCGGCACCTGACTGTTCGAGTTGAAGGGCGCGCTCCAGAAAATCTCCGGTGGCTCCGACTGCCGCTCCGACGCGAAGGCGTCCGAACGAATCTTTAGCCGCGTTTGGATAAGTAATCATCTTCATGATGTCTTTGACGGTGATCAATCCCTTGAGCCGGAACTTATCATCCACCACCAGTAGCTTTTCTATGCGGTTCTCGTGAAGTTTTTTCTTGGCCTCCTGGATAGTGATCCCTTCCCTGACGGTAATTAGATTTTCCTTGGTCATCAGCTCGGATGCCTTGACATCGAGGTTGGTCGCAAAACGAAGATCGCGGTTGGTCAGGATCCCGAGTAACTTACCCCGCTTATTGGTGATCGGGACACCGGAGATGCGATAGCGACTCATCACCTCTAGCACATCTCGGATACTCGCGTCGGGCCGCATCGTCACCGGGTCAACGATCATCCCTGACTCTGAACGCTTCACCTTGTCGACTTCTGCCGCTTGCTCTTCGATCGAAAGATTACGATGAATGATGCCGATGCCGCCCATGCGCGCAAGCGCGATTGCCAGGCGCGCTTCGGTGACCGTGTCCATAGCCGCAGAAGACAGAGGAATGTTGAGAGGGATGTTACTGGAAAAGCGTGTTTTGAGCTCAGCTTCCGCCGGTGCGACGCTAGAACGTCCTGGAAGTAGCAAAACATCATCAAAGGTTAGAGCTTCCGGTATTACCATCGTCAGATTATAACATCCGAAGGATGACACACCTATCACCGAGGCTTAAGTGGTAAATGCTTAGCTTGCAAGTACTTTCGGGCCGGACTCGCTATGCTACAATAAGACCGTATGTTCAATACGCTCCTCGCCAAAATTCTCGGCAGTCAGAATGAGCGCTACCTGAAAAAAGTTCAGCCTATCGTTGACCGGATCAACGATCTGGAATCCTCAATTGAGAAATTGAGTGACGGGGAACTTCAGGCAAAGACTGACGAGTTCAAGAAAAGGTTCACCTCTGGAGAAACGCTCGACGATTTGTTGCCTGAGGCATTCGCGGTGGTCCGCGAAGCTTCGCGCCGTACCCTGGGAATGAGGCACTATGACGTCCAGCTAATCGGTGGCGTCGTTCTCCACGAAGGTAAGATCGCCGAGATGAAGACTGGCGAAGGTAAGACACTTGTCGCTACCCTTCCGGTTTATCTGAATGCGCTGGAAGGGAAGGGCGTGCATGTGGTCACTGTCAATGACTATCTAGCCCGTCGAGATGCTGAATGGATGGGGCCGATTTACAAATTTCTGGGGATGAAAGTCGGAAGCATCCAGCATGAGATGACCGATGCCGAGCGACGCAAAGCGTATCAGGCGGACATCACTTACGGGACCAACAATGAGTTCGGCTTCGATTATCTTCGCGATAACATGAAATATCGGCTGGAAGATTGTGTCCAGCGTGGTCATCACTACGCCATTGTCGACGAGGTCGATTCAATCTTAATCGATGAGGCCAGGACGCCTCTCATCATCAGCGGTCCTTCGGAGGAGTCGACCGACAAGTATTACCGGATCGATAAACTCATTCCAAAATTGGTCAGGGAGCAGGACTTCAAGGTCGACGAAAAGGCTCGCACCGTCGTTTTGCAGGAATCGGGTATTGAGAAGGCTGAAAAGTTTCTGGGAGTGGACAATCTCTATGATCCGCGCCATATGGATCTTGTCCATCACATTCAGCAGGCGCTGAAAGCCCACACTCTGTTCAAGCGGGACAAGGATTATGTAGTCCGTGACGGCCAGGTGATTATTGTCGATGAGTTCACCGGGCGCTTAATGCCGGGCCGCCGCTACTCCGATGGATTGCACCAGGCGCTCGAGGCCAAGGAGGGGGTCAAGATTGAGCGCGAGAATCAAACCCTGGCCACTATAACATTCCAAAACTATTTTCGGATGTACGAGAAGCTGGCCGGTATGACCGGCACGGCTGAGACCGAGGAGGCGGAATTCAGCAACATCTACAAATTGGAAGTTGTTGTCATCCCCACGAACAGGCCTCTCATCCGAATCGAATATCCCGACGTCATTTATCGAACGGAGCGCGAAAAGTTTGCGGCTGTGGCCGATGAAATCAAGGAGTTGAACGAGCTCGGTCGCCCCGTTCTAGTGGGGACGACTTCGATCGAGAAATCGGAAAGGCTCTCGACGCTACTCAAGCGACGGGGGATCAAACACAATGTTCTGAACGCCAAGTATCACGAGAAGGAAGCTCAGATCGTTGCTCAAGCAGGCCGCAAGGAGGCAGTCACAATTGCAACCAACATGGCCGGGCGTGGAACCGACATTATTCTCGGGGGCAATCTGGAATGGCTGGCTAGGGAGAAGTTGGCTGCAACCGGAGTTCACCCGCCGGAAGGCTACAATCCGTCAGAGTCCTCGGAGTTTGCGAATGACCCGTCAGATAGCGCCATTGCCGAGTATCACGCGCGATTTAAGGAGGAAGTTGCTCGACTCCGCGACCAGTGGCAAAAGGAACATGACGAAGTCGTAGAGCTCGGAGGCCTTCATATTATCGGCACCGAACGTCACGAGGCCCGGCGCATCGATGACCAGCTCAGGGGTCGTGCCGGTCGCCAGGGAGCGCCAGGCTCTAGTCCGCTCCATCTTTCGCTGGAAGACGACCTCCTTCGGATTTTTGGTTCCGACAACATCTCGGGACTGATGCAGCGACTGGGAATGGAAGAAGGCGTGCCGATTGAATCCAAGTTAATCACGCGTCAAATCGAACGGGCGCAGAAACAGGTCGAAGCTCGTAACTTCGAGATGCGTAAGCATCTGCTCGAGTACGACGACGTGATGAACAAGCAACGCGAAGAGATCTATCGTTTTCGGCGTGAGCTCCTCGAGGGGGAGGACCAGAAGGAATACATCCTGGAAATGGCTGAGGATGTGGCTCTTGAACTTCTGGATGAATATGCCGACAGTAGCGTTGACCCCTCCGAATGGGATCTCGAGAACCTTAAGGTCAACGTCCTCCGTATTTATGGTTTCGAAATCCCAGGTAACGTCCCAGTTTCCGAGATCAGCGAAGGAGCCGGGAATGGCGTCGAGAATCAGAACGTTCCGCTTGGTGAGCTTTCCAGAGCTGAGCTGGAAACCTTTCTCTTGAGTCGGATCCGAGCCAAATACGAGGCCAAGGAGAAAGAAGTAACGCCCCAGATGATGCGCTGGTTTGAGCGTGTCATTATGCTTCAGATTCTCGATCAGCAGTGGAAAGACCACCTGCTGGCTCTCGATCACCTCAAAGAAGGAATTGGCCTGCGAGGATACGGTCAGCGAGATCCTAAGATCGAGTACAAGCGGGAATCATTTACCCTTTTCGAGGAACTCCACCATCGAGTGCGAGAGGAAATCGTACGGATGCTTTACTTGCTACGTCCTGCAACTAGGGCAGAGGAAGACGAAATCTTAACTGCCAGAGGACGCCAGACACGCCAGCAAGATATGCAGTATTCCGGTGGAGAAGCAGCCGAACCAGCGTTTGCTGGTGCTCAGGCTCGGCCCCAGCAGCGTCTGGAAGCGAGGGGTGGAGGTGACGCCGCTGTTAAGACAATCGTCAATACCGGCCCGAAAGTCGGGCGGAATGACCCCTGTCCATGCGGTTCCGGAAAGAAATTTAAGAAATGCTGCGGTCGCTGAGCTGAAACTATAATGACACAGTCCTGTCGGCTGTGATTCCCAGAAATCAGGGCCGAGCCTGCTCATCGCTAAAGTCTCTTGAAACGGCAGGGAAACTACACCCCTTCAGATTTTTTCGACGTCGGCTGAGTCAATTTCGCAGGCTACAGCTTGTTGAATGAGGTCGATAGAAATTACGAAGCGGAAGTGGTTCTTCTTTTCGACCAGCACCCCTTCCAGTCCGCGCAACGGCCCCCGGATGACGCGCACCCGATCCCCCGCTACCAGGTCAGGGAAAGGATCGTAGGGCAGTTGGCTGAAGACAAGTGTCTTTACGGCATTGATCTGTTCGTCGGGAATGGGGGTGGCCTCATTGTTGAAGCCGATGATCCTCACGACTGACGGCACCTTTAGAATATCCAGCTTACGCCTCTCGATGCATACTCGAACAAAAAGATATCCGGGGAACAGTGGAAACTGGACTAACTTTTTCCGATCCTTCCATTTCGATATAACATCCCTTAACGGCAGAAATACTTCGATGTCTCTCTGCCAGAGCTCTTCGGCAACCGTCTTTTCATGGCGCGATCGCGTGTGAATCGCATACCAGCGAATTTCCTCCTTTGACATTGGAAAAATGGTATCATGCTCCTTTAAACATATAAATTCGATCAAATTACTATGGATTGCTTTCAGTTTTGCCGGCAGACGGTTTGGAGCCTGGGGAAAGGGAAGTGGCTTGCTGCAGTGTAACGCCTTCGCAGCTGCCCCCCGGTCGCTTTCTTGACTTCAAATGTGCAGAGCCGGATAATTCCGTGTTGTCCGATTTCAGAAGAAAAAGTTGGAGGAAACCGTACGCGCAGCAATCTCGTGCAGGCAGATTTCGCCTTTAAGTTGAGCGGATAAAACCAAGTCAAAATGCTGAGATTGATCCAGCAAAGCCATATCTCTTTTCAGATTGATTGAGTTCAACGGCCTGGCGGAGCCCGGTAAAGAATGCTACGGAATGGGTTGGTGATGCCAGTCCGGAGCACAGACTCCAATCATTTTGCAGCCGCAGGACCCCTACCGAAAAGGCTCCAATTCTCCGTTGGTATTTAATGAACTAAGGTGGGGTGTTTCGGCAAGGCATTGGATATGGGAGACTCGGGCCTGCGGATAGAACGTATCTTGAGAGGGGAAATGAAGGGAAATAAATTTTGGGGCAAACAATACAGAATTGGTGGCTGTCACTGGACCGTCGCAGTCGAAAAATCGCACGCTTTCTGTCTGTGCCAGCCAAACCGGAAATCAAGAATAGCGGAGAGAGGCTGGGGACAAGGTCTGTCCCTTCGTCACAGCCCCTCTTCATAATACAGTCCTGACCTGCCGTGGACAAGAAGTACTACGGGACGGCGGTTCCTTATAAAAGTCGGGACAAGGTAGGAGGTCACCTATGCCTGTAAGTGACGGGCGCGAAGCGCAAATAGCTGAGTTAATTGAGCCTTATGGTGGAACACTTGTTGATTTACTAGTACCGGAAGACGAAGTTGCGGAGGTAAAGGAAGAGGCAACGCACCTGTTTTCCTTGCAGCTTTCCGAAAGAGCAGCTTGCGACCTTGAGCTGCTTGCGACCGGCGCTTTCTCACCTCTCGACCGGTTCATGGGCATGCACGACTATGAACGGGTTCTCAATGAAATGCGGTTACGAGATGGGACTCTCTTTCCGATACCGGTGACACTGCCGATAGAGAGCGACCTGGAAGTACAGGAGGGAATGAAGATCGCACTGCGAGATTCCAAGAATAACCTCTTGGCAGTCATGACCGTTGAAGAGATCTACGATTGGAACCTGGCTGAAGTCTCGGAGAAGATTTATAGAACCCATGATCCCCGGCATCCCCTTGTGGCTGAGATGCACCGCTGGGGAAAGCTTAACATCTCGGGTCCTTTGCGGGTTCTGGCAATTCCCCGTCATTACGACTTTCAGGAACTCAGGCTTACGCCCGCTCAAACGCGTCGGCGCCTGCTGGACTACGGTCATCCCAATGTGGTGGCTTTTCAGACCCGCAATCCTTTGCACCGGGTTCACGAGGAACTAACGAAACGCGCTATCTCGGAGGTTGACGGCGTTCTCTTGCTGCACCCGGTGGTCGGTATGACCAAGCCTGGAGACGTCGATCACTATACGAGAGTCCGCACCTACAAGGCGCTGGCAGATCGATACTACGAGAGGGATAGAATTCTCCTCTCCCTCTTGCCGCTGGCAATGAGGATGGCAGGTCCGCGCGAGGCCCTCTGGCATGCCATCATCAGGAGAAATTATGGAGCCAACCACTTGATTGTCGGTCGCGACCACGCCAGCCCCGGCAAGGATTCGGAAGGAAAGCCCTTCTATGGGCCTTATGATGCCCAGGAACTGGTGGAGGCTCACAGCAACGAGATTGGAGTCAAGGTAATTCCTTTCCGAATGCTGGTTTACTTGCCGGACGAACAGCGTTACGAAGAAGTATCGAGAGTGCCAGAGGGTGTTAGAACCGCCTCAATTTCGGGGACGGAGGTGAGAGAAAACTATCTTTATGCCGGAAAAGCTCTGCCGGAATGGTTTACCCGACCGGAGGTTGCAGAGATCCTATCCGAAACTCATCCGCCCCGGCACAAGCAGGGCGTATGTATCTGGTTCACGGGCCTGAGCGGCTCCGGGAAATCCACAACCGCGGAGGTTCTCGCCAATCTTTTGATGGAGAAGGGACGGCAGGTCACAGTCCTGGATGGGGATGTGGTACGAACTCACCTTTCAAAAGGACTCGGATTCAGCAAGGATGACCGGGATATCAACATTCGCCGCATCGGTTTCGTTGCTGCTGAACTGACACGGCACGGGGGTACGGTCATCTGCGCCGCAGTCAGCCCCTACCGAGCAACTCGTAACGACGTTCGGAACATGGTCGGATCCGACAGATTTATCGAGATTTTTGTCAACACCCCTCTGGAAGTCTGCGAACAGCGTGATGTGAAGGGGATGTATGCCAAAGCCCGTCGAGGCGAAATCAAGGGATTCACCGGCATCGACGATCCATACGAGGAGCCGGAAAGTGCCGAACTGACGCTCAATACCACTGAGCGCACGCCCGAGGAAAACGCTCGCTACATCATCGACTACCTGGCTGAGCATGGCTTCATTAAGAACTATTAGTCCTTCTTTCTAAGCCAGGCTCATCGTTAAAGCAGAGCCGGTTGAGAAAGGCAGGCACTGACCTGCCTTTCTCAAATCGGCCTATTTACCCTCATCCCGAAATCGAGGAAACTGTCGCGGAAAGGCAGACAGCAAGCTTATGAGAGCTTTGATTACCGGTGGAGCGGGATTCGTGGGAAGTCATCTCGCGGAAGCCCTTCTGGAAAGGGGATACCGGGTAACAATCATCGATGACCTCTCCACAGGACGTTTCGGGAATATCGAGCACCTGATCGGTCATAGCCACTTCCGCTTTGTCATCGACAGCATTACCAATGAAATTGTCCTGGACCGCATTACCAGCGAAAGCAACGTTATTTTCCACCTGGCCGCCGCGGTTGGGGTGAAGCTCATCGTTGACGATCCCGTTCGCACGATTGAGACAAATATTATGGGGACCGAGTCGGTTCTCAAGACCGCTCTCCGTTACCGCGCCAAGGTCCTGTTGGCTTCGACTTCAGAAGTCTACGGGAAAGGGAACCGGATTCCATTTGGTGAAGAAGACGATGTCGTACTGGGCCCGACCTCGCGCTCCCGCTGGGCCTATGCAGCATCTAAGATGGTGGATGAATTTCTGGGGTTTGCCTATTTTCGACAGTACGGGCTACCGGTCGTCCCTTTTCGCCTTTTCAACACGGTTGGTCCGCGGCAAACCGGTCGCTATGGCATGGTCATCCCGCGGTTCGTCCGACAGGCCCTGAAAGGGGTGCCGATCACGATCTACGGGGACGGAAACCAGCGTCGCTGTTTTTGTGATGTGCGCGATGTGGTACCGGCCATAATCGGACTGGCTGAGCATACAGATGCACCCGGCCGCTTGTTCAACATCGGCGGAACAGAAGAAATAACCATCCGCCGACTGGCTGAGCGTGTGAAGCAGCTCTGCCGAAGCAACTCCGAGCTTGTCTACATTCCCTATGACCAGGTCTACAACCACGGGTTCGAAGACATGGAGCGGCGCCTTCCCGATATTCGAAGAGTGCAAGAGCTGTTGGGCTGGAAGCCGACACGTAGGCTTGACGAAACCCTTGAAGCCGTAATTGCTGAAAAGAGCGGGACCCTGTCTCCGGGCGCTCCTGTGGAGGAGCACTGATGCGTTTAAATGCGGATTCTGATTGTCACTGGCATATTCCCACCTGATATCGGTGGGCCTGCGACCTATGTTCCGGCTATCGGGCGTTATCTTGCCGGTGCGGGACACCAGGTCTCAGTCATTACGTGGAGCCGGATTGTCGGGGAAGATCCCCAGTATTCGTTTCCGGTGATTCGAATTCCGCGCTATCAAAACAGGCTGGTGCGTTCCCTGCAGACACTGGCGGCTCTCGTTCGATTGGGCCGGGAGGCCGACGTAGTGTTTGCCAATGGCCTGACCTTCGAGAGTACGGTCGCCAGTTCCATTCTCAGGCGCCCCATGATCCTGAAAGTCGTGGGGGACTGGGCATGGGAGCGAGCCTTCCTTCGCAAGTGGACCGCCGCAGATTTCTCTCATTTTCAGCGCGAAAAAGGCGCCCTCAGAATCCGCCTTCTGAAGAAGATTCGTAACTGGTGGGCCCGGGCGGCAGATCGAATCATTGTTCCGAGCTGCTTTCTCGCAGACTGTGTTCGCCAATGGGGTGTTCCGGCGGAGCGAATTAAAGTCGTCTACAATTCCTTCGATCCCCTACCCCTCGCCTCATTTCATTCCGATCCCTTGCCGGTCTCCAGAAACGTGGTGACCGTGGCAAGGCTGGTGCCCTGGAAAGGCGTTGACGATATCATTCGATGCCTTCGGCATCTCGAAGACGTGGGATTAGTAGTGGTCGGGAGCGGGCCGGATGAACCGGCCTTAAGGCGGCTGGCCCGGTCTCTTGGTTTGCAGGAGCGAATCTTCTTCGCGGGATCGAGATCCAGACCTGAGACGCTTGGACTGATGAAAGCCTGTCAGGCTTTCGTATTGAATTCATCCTACGAAGGATTTCCTCACGTGATTCTGGAAGCAATGTCTGTGGGGATTCCAGTCATCGCCAGATCTGCCGGCGGAGTTCCAGAAATCATACAGGACGGGCACAACGGACTTCTCATTACAGACACCGAGTCACTCTGCCGGGGGCTGTCCTCAGTATTGCAAGACAAAACCCTTTCAAAGCGCCTGACCAGGAATGCAAGCGAGGATCTGAGGCGCTTTCGATGGGAATCCATGTACGAACAGACAGAAGCAATCTTGTGCAGGGATTCTTAACTAATGTAGCCACTCTGAGTGCCGCCAGTTTTGCCAGCGGGTTGCTGAACCTGGTCCAGGCGATGTTCCTTGCTAGATGGCTCGGCCCCGAAAATTTCGGCTTGCTGGCTCTTATCATCAGCGTGCCTCAGTTTGTATTCAATCTCTTCGATGCCCGAACCGCATCTGCGGTGATCAAGTATATCGGCGAGTTTCATGCCCGGGGGGACAGTGCACGGGCCGTTATGATGTGCCAGCTGGGATTCCTCATCGACCTGGGGATTTCCCTGCTGACGGTGACGCTGGTGATCATCCTGGCGCCATGGGCCTCTGCGACGATTGTGGGACGCCCCGACTTCCTGGGGCTAATGATCCTATACGCTCTTGCGATGATACCCCGTGCCCTGCGGGGGACTTCGCACGCGGTCATGGTGACCCTGAGCAAGTTCGCCCTCTCAGCCAGGCTGGAAGTTTCGTTGGCCGGATTGCGGACGGTTCTGGTTCTAGTAGCGGTCCTCATCGGTTATGGCGTTGCAGCTGTAATCGTAATACAGGCTATCGGGCTGGCATTGACAGGCATTCTTTATGCCTTTCTAGCGAAGAGACTGATTCAAGAACGCTGGGGAAGTATCTGGAAGCCTTTCCGACGTCGAATGTTGTCGGAAAGACTCGGTGAGATTTTTCGCTTTCTGGGCTTCAGCGAATGGAGCGCCTTCATGGGAATGATATCGGGTCAGCTCGACCTGCTCTTGCTGGGTTATTTTCATGGAGCCACCCAGGTGGGCCATTATCGAGTGGCTAAGAGCCTGGCCGCATCGCTTAGCTATCTTGTCAAGCCGTTACAGCAAGTTACCTATCCTGAGCTTGTAAACCTCTTTTCTCGCGAGGGCATGGAGAGATCCTGGCTGCGCTCGCGTCGTCTGGCCACCAGTTTAGGTTTCCCGCTTGGCCTGGCAGCACTCGCGGGGGTTCTTCTGTTACCCTGGGTTCTTCCTTTACTGGTCGGCTCCGATTATCTGTCAGCGGTTCCGTCTGCCCAGATCATGGTCGGTGGAGCGAGCATCTGGTTGTTCCTTTTTTGGCTTCGACCCCTTTATTATTCCAGCGGCCGTATCAAGTCCTGGACTTTGATCGGGACCATGGCACTGGTCGTGTCTTTGCCACTTCTGATTGTGCTTCTCCCGGCCTGGGGCAGTCTGGGCGCTGCCACGTGGTTTGCAGTGATGAATCTATCGGCCGGAATTG
>Ga0079224_100000935_pt1 | contig 31580 bp, 24 predicted proteins | sample Stecom2015_FD_80414 | JGI IMG/M metagenome (GOLD analysis project Ga0079224, IMG submission 80414) | Agricultural soil microbial communities from Utah to study Nitrogen management - Steer compost 2015 | ecosystem: Environmental > Terrestrial > Soil > Agricultural land | place: USA: Utah... | reverse complement strand
TCCTCCTGCTGCCGCTCCAGGTAGCCGGCGTATTTTGCCTGGATTTCCACCTGCTCGGCGACCTTGGTGTCGTCGACACCGGGACCGGCGCCAGGCAGCGTCATGAGGCTGGCATAGCTCACCTCCGGCCGGCGCAGCAACTCGATCAGCCGCTGCTCGCGCCGCAGCGGACCACCCAGCACGGCCGTGGCCTGCTCCTCGCTGAGGTCGCCGGGACGCAGCCAGCTTGACTCCAACCTGGCCTGCTCGCGTTCGATGGCCTCGCGCTTGGTCTCGAAGGCACACCAGCGGGCGTCGTCGACCAGGCCCAGCGCGCGGCCGATCGGGGTCAGGCGCAGGTCGGCGTTGTCCTCCCGCAGCAGCAGGCGATACTCGGCGCGGCTGGTGAACATGCGGTAGGGCTCGGAAGCGCCGCGCGTGATGAGGTCGTCGATCAGGACACCGATGTAGGCCTGGTCACGCCGCGGCCACCAGGGTTCCCGCTCCTGCACCCGCAGGGCGGCGTTGAGGCCGGCCACCAGACCTTGGGCAGCAGCTTCCTCGTAGCCGGTTGTGCCGTTGATCTGGCCGGCGAAGTAAAGCCCTTGGATGAACTTGCTCTCCAGCGTCGGCTGCAGATCGCGGGGATCGAAATAGTCGTATTCGATGGCGTAGCCGGGGCGGGTGATGTGAGCCCGCTCCAGGCCGCGGATGGAGCGCACCATCTCTAGCTGAACGTCGAAGGGCAAGCTGGTAGAGATGCCGTTGGGGTATACCTCGTGCGTATCCAGGCCCTCCGGCTCCAGAAACACCTGGTGCGAGGTCTTGTCGGCGAACCGCACGATCTTGTCTTCCACCGACGGGCAGTAACGCGGACCAGCGCCCTCAATGACACCGGTGTACATCGGCGAGCGGTCCAGACCAGCCCGGATGATGTCGTGGGTGCGCTCGTTGGTATGGGTGATCCAGCAGCTGACCTGACGCGGATGCTCATCCGGGCTGCCGATGAAGGAGAACACCGGCACCGGTACGTCGCCCGGCTGCTCCTGTAGCCGGCTGAAATCGATGGTGCGGCCGTCCAGCCGCGGTGGCGTGCCGGTCTTGAGCCGGCCCACTCGCAGCGGCAGCTCGCGCAACCGCGCCGCCAGGGTATTGGCCGGCGGATCGCCGGCGCGACCGCCCTGATGACGATTCAGTCCGACATGGATTACGCCGCCGAGAAATGTGCCGACAGTGAGCACCACGGCCGGCGCCGTGAAGCGCAAGCCACTTTGCGTCACCACGCCTTGTACCCGATCGCCCTCGATCAGCAGATCGTCCACCGCTTGCTGGAACAGTTGCAGATTAGGCTGGTTTTCCACTGCCCGGCGCACCGCCTGCTTGTACAACACCCGATCGGCCTGGGCACGGGTGGCTCGGACCGCCGGGCCCTTGCGGGCGTTGAGAATGCGGAACTGGATGCCGCTGCGATCGGCGGCTCGCGCCATTAGGCCGCCCAGCGCATCGATCTCCTTCACCAGATGGCCCTTGCCGATGCCGCCGATGGCTGGGTTGCAGCTCATTTGGCCGATGGTCTCGATGTTGTGGGTCAGCAACAGGGTGCGGCAGCCCATGCGAGCCGCCGCCAGAGCTGCTTCGGTGCCGGCATGACCGCCGCCGACGACGATGACATCGTAATGGTCCACGTGATGCACTGAACTACCGCCTCAAGCTGGAGAACCGCGCAGTGTACTGGCGCAAGACCTGACAGAACAAGCGACTGCGTCCGCGTTTATCCCAGTGCAGCCAACCGCTTAGACCTGGAATATACTTGCCGCGGTGCAAGCCGTCCCAGAAAGGCTCCCGCCGCGGACTGCCCGCAACGCATGAGACCGCTGCCGCGACAGCGGGTTCAGTGGCCCTGACAACAAGAGCATAAACCATGCCGATCGCCAGGCAGTGGGCGGTCACACCTTTCTGGAACCGGATCCCGCGGTTTTTCTCTATCCGTTGCAGCCGCACGGCCTGCTGCTGCGCCTGCCCTTTCTGCTGTTCTTCATCAAATACAACCTGCAGGTCTTGGCTGAAACTTCCGAAGGCAGGCTGCGCCCGCCCAGCCTGGCGGCGGCGCTGACCACGGACGGCTACAGCCTGCCGTTCAAGCTGTTCGCCGTTTATTTCGTCCTCGCCATCCTGCAGGAGCTGCTCGCTCGCCTCAGCGGATCCTGGCTGATCATGGCCGCGCCAGGCCTGCTGGCCAACCTGCTGCTGCCGGCCATGACCACGGTGCTGACCGTCAGCGGCAGCCTGCTGGAGGCGCTCACGCCGACCATCGTGGTCGGGCTGATCGCCCGCATCGTCTGGCCTTATCTAGCTCTGTCAGCCAGGGCGGACGGCCCCAGTCAAACTGGCGGTCGAACGGGATGATGAGCATGGACGTTCGGAGCTCGTTTTTTGTCGAAGTATACGGCGCCCAGCACCGGCCTTCTCAGCGGACCGCGGCCAGGTCCGGCATGATCGCGCCCAGGAAGATCGGGACGCTGGCCGCCAGCTAAAGCGGATTCACGCCGCCCAGCCAGGGGTGATCCGCCGCGGGAGCGAGGCGCAGCGACAGACTGGAAGCTTGGCGCCGGCGCATCACTTGCCGATGCAGAAGGTGGAGAAGATCCGACCCAGCAGGTCGTCGCTGGTGAACTCGCCGGTGATTTCGCCCAGCGCTTCCATGGCCTGGCGCAAGTCTTCCGCCAGCAGCTCGCCAGCGCGGTGCTCCTGCAGCTGCCGCTGACCCTGGGCCAGATGCTCCGCGGCCCGCTCCAGCGCGTCGATGTGCCGGCGGCGAGCGAGAAAGCCACTACCGTCACCGGAAAAGCCCACGCTGGCCTTGAGGTGCTCGCGCAGCAGCCTGATGCCCTCGCCGGTGAGCGCCGACAGGCGCACCTCCGGACCCAGCTCGCCGTCGACGATGGCAGGCGCCGCGCCGCTGAGGTCGATCTTGTTGCGCACCACCGTCACTGCACAGCCTTGCGGCAGGCGCGCCAGGATGGCGCGCTCGGCCTCGGTGACGCCGCTGCGGTCATCCACCACCAGCAGGATGCGGTCCGCCTTCTCGATGGCTTGCCAGGCGCGGCGAATGCCTTCCTGCTCCACCGGATCGGCGCTGTTGCGCAGGCCGGCGGTGTCGATCACGTGCAGCGGCATGCCGTCGATATGGATGGCTTCCCGCAGCACGTCGCGGGTGGTTCCGGCAATGTCGGTGACGATGGCCGCCTCGTAGCCGGCCAAGCGATTCAGCAGGCTAGATTTGCCGGCATTGGGCAGGCCGGCGATGACCACCGTCATGCCGTCGCGCAGAATCTGGCCGTGGCGGGCGCTGGCCAGCACCTGCTGCAGCCGGTCACTGATCCGCTGCAGGCGGGAAGCCACCTCGCCGTCGGTGAGGAAGTCGATTTCCTCCTCGGGGAAATCGAGGGCGGACTCGACGTAGACCCGCAGCTCGATCAGGGCGTCTGCCACTTGGCGCACGGCCTGGGAGAACTCTCCCTGCAGCGAGCGCAGGGCGGCGCGGGCACTGGCCTCCGTGCTTGCAGCGATGAGATCGGCTACAGCCTCGGCCTGGGCCAGATCCAGCTTGCCGTTGTGAAAGGCACGCTCGGAAAACTCGCCGGGCCGGGCCAGGCGGGCGCCCAGCTCCATCACTCGTCGCAGCAGCCGGTCCAGTACCACCGGTCCGCCGTGGCCGTGCAGCTCCACCACGTCCTCGCCGGTGAAGGAAGCTGGGCCAGGGAAGAACAGCAACAGCCCTTCGTCCAGCAGCTCGCCGTCGGCGGCGCGAAAACGGGCGAAGTGGGCATGGCGTGGCTTGGGTTCGGCCCCCAGCAAGGCGCGGGCGATTCGCCCGGCCGCTGGCCCCGAGGCCCGGACGATGCCGACCCCGCCCTGGCCTGGCGGGGTGGCGACGGCGCAGATGGTGTCGTCCCACCCCGTCATTGGCACTCCCTCAGGCCTTGGCCTTTTCGCTCCGCTCGATGCGGCTGGTGATCAGCCATTGCTGGCCAATGGAAAGGACGTTGTTGGTCACCCAGTACAGCACCAGGCCAGCCGGGAAGAACACGAAGAATACGGTGAAGACGATGGGTAGTATCGTCATCACTCGCTGCTGTATGGGATCCAACGGCGCCGGGTTGAGGCGCTGCTGCAGCAGCATGGAGGCGCCCATCAGGATGGGCAGCACGAAGTAGGGATCCGGCGATGACAGGTCCCGGTACCACAGGATCCAGTCCGCATGGCGCAGCTCCACGCTCTCCAGTAGCACCCAGTAGAGAGCGATGAAGACGGGGATTTGGATGAGGATCGGCAGGCAGCCGCCAAGCGGATTGATCTTCTCTCGCTTGTAGAGCTCCATCAGCTCCTGATTGAGACGCTGCCGGTCGTCCCCGTAGCGCTCCCTGAGCGCTTGCATCTGCGGCTGCACCTTGCGCATCCGTGCCATAGAGCGATAGCTGGCCTCGGACAGCTTGTAGAAGACGACCTTGATCAGCAAGGTCAGCAGCACGATGGCCCAGCCCCAGTTACCGACTAAGGCGTTGATCTTGCTCAGCAGCCAGAACAGTGGCTTGGAGATGATGGACAGCTTGCCGTAGTCGACGGTCAGCTCCAGGTCTGGCGCCACCGCCGCCAGCCTCGCCTGGTCCTTGGGACCGGTGTACAGCTTGCCGGTGAAGACCACACTCTCGCCAGGCTGGGCCAGCTGCCAGGGCGAAGAGGCGCCCAGTATGTATTGGCCATCCACCGCGCGGGCGTAGTAGCGGTAGGTCGCGTCCTGGGGCGGCACCCAGGCCGAGACGAAATAGTGCTGCAGCATGGCCAGCCAGCCGCCCTGCAGATCGCGCTGCGGCTCGCCCTTGAGGGTCCGGTTGGCCATCTCGTCGAAAGAGATTTTCTTGTAGCGCCAGTCAGGCCCATGCACCACGCCGCCAGTGTAGCTGTGGGCGCCAAACATGAAACTGCGCTTCTCCTCCGGCTTGGTACGGCGCAGCTGTACGTACTGGAAGCCCTGCCAGGGCTGGACGCTGTGGTTGTGGACCCGCTGCTCCAGATCGATGACATAGCTGTCGCGGTGGAAAGTGTAGCGCTTCTCCACCGCGATCCCGGACTCGTCGACCCAATTCAGGGTCACGGTCAGCTGATCGGCGCCCTCGGGCAACTGGTAGCTGTCCTGCTCGGCACGGAACACTGCCTGTACCCCGGGCGCGGCGGCGTCCTGCGCCTCCAGGCCCGATTGCGCAATATAGAAGCGAGTGCCGTCGCTTTGCAGCAAGGCGATCGGGGTGGGATCGTCGATGGAGATGCCGTAGCGATGCAGACGAACGCTGCGGACATCGCCGCCGACGGTGCTGATCTCGGCCGTCATAAGGTCGGTCTCGACCCGGATCAGCCGTGCCTCGCCGCCGGCCTCGGTCTCGGCCGGCACGTCGGGCGCGACGGGCTGGGCGAGCGGCCGACTCTGCTGGACGCCGGGCGCCTGCGCCACTTCTGGCGGACGATGATAGTCCTGCTGCCAGGTCATCCACAGCAACAGCAAAAGGCCGCCAAGAGCCGTATAAAGAAATAGGCGCTGGTATTCCATTTATGGTTCGTCCGCGGATCGGGGTTCAGGTACTGGATCGACGCCGCCGGGATGCCAAGGGTGGCAGCGCAGCAGGCGCCGCAGGGCAAGATAGCTTCCGCGCAGGCTGCCGTGAAGCCGTACGGCTTCGATCGCGTATTGCGAGCAGCTGGGGTAGAAACGACAACAGGGACCGAGAAGCGGACTGATCGTCCACTGGTAGCAGCGAATCAAGCCGATCAGTATCCGGTTCATGTCCGAGCCAGACGGCGCCAGTGTCGTTCCAGGGCCGCAAAGAGCTGCGCGTTGTCGACCCGGGCAGCCTCGCTGCGGGCAAGCACGACGATGTCGTAGGCCCCCAGGTCTTGCCGGTGCTGGCGAAAGCTCTCTCGGATGATTCTGCGTATGCGGCTGCGGTCTACAGCTCGCGGCAGCTGCCGACGCGACACGGCCATGCCCAGGCGCGCCATGCCTACATCGTTGGGTGTTGCAAGAACGGTAAAAAAGCGGTCGCCGCGCCGCCTAGCCTGCTCAAATACCCGCAGGAACTGGGGGCTTTCGGTCAGTCGAGCGGCGCGGGGGAACCGTCTATCGCGCGTTGCGCCGGAGGCCGGCGACTCACGGGCAGAGCCGCACACGACCCTTGGCGCGGCGCCGGGCCAGAACCTGCCGACCCGCCTTGGTCGCCATACGGGCACGGAAACCGTGAGTGCGCTTGCGACGCACGATGCTCGGTTGGAAAGTTCTCTTCATGGCACTGTCCGGTTGATTGCTAGAGCGGCGAAACCGAGCCGGCGAATTTACCCTCGATACCGGTCAGATGTCAATATTACTGCGTTCCGCTCTGCGGCGCTCGGTGGCTAAGACCTGGTCGGCGTTATATCCTTTTACTCCCGCCCTGGCTTTGATCGTGACGGAAGTAAGTCTCTTGAGCGAGTCCCTCTGGAAGAGCTGTCTGCAACAACTCGAGCGCGAGCTACCGGAGCAGCAGCTGAATACGTGGATCCGACCGTTACAGGCTGAAGAGTCCTCCGACGGCTTGCGCTTGCTGGCGCCCAACCGCTTCGTGCTGGATTGGGTTCGTGAGCATTATGCCGAGCGCATTCAGCAGCTGCTTGCCGCGCTGCGGCCGGACGCCCACCCTAAGCTGGTACTTGAGGTGGGCAGCAGCCAGCGCCGGCCGCCCGCCGTTCGGGCGCAGCCGGCCACACCGGAAACCCGCAGCGCACCGCGAGCCTCGGAGAGTAATCTCAATCCCAACTACACCTTCGACACCTTCGTCGAGGGCAAATCCAACCAGCTGGCCCGCGCCGCCTGCCTGCAGGTGGTGGCCAACCCCGGCAACGCCTACAACCCGCTGTTCCTCTACGGCGGGGTGGGGCTGGGTAAGACCCACCTGATGCACGCCGTCGGCAACCAGCTGCTGGCCAACGACCCCAACTTCCGGGTGCTGTATCTGCATTCGGAGCGCTTCGTCGCCGACATGGTCAAGGCGTTGCAGCACAACGCCATCAACGAGTTCAAGCAGTACTACCGCTCGGTCGACGCACTGCTGATCGACGATATCCAGTTCTTTGCCGGCAAGGAGCGTTCGCAGGAAGAGTTTTTCCATACCTTCAACGCCCTGCTGGAAGGGCATCAGCAGATCATTCTGACCTGCGACCGCTATCCCAAGGAGGTCCACGGCCTGGAAGAGCGTTTGAAATCTCGCTTCGGCTGGGGTCTGACGGTGGCCATCGAGCCGCCCGAGCTGGAAACCCGAGTGGCCATCCTGATCAGCAAAGCCGCCAGCCAGGGCATCGATTTACCGCACGAGGTGGCGTTCTTTATCGCCAAACGCATCCGCTCCAACATTCGCGAGCTGGAGGGCGCGCTGCGTCGGGTGATCGCCAACTCGCAATTCACCGGCCAGCCGATCACGGTGGAATTCACCAAGGAGGCCCTGCGTGACCTGTTGGCGCTGCAAGACAAGCTGGTGACCATCGAGAACATCCAGAAGATGGTCGCCGAGTACTACAAGATTCGCGTCTCCGATCTCCACTCCAAGCGCCGTAACCGCTCGATCACCCGGCCCCGCCAGATGGCGATGGCGCTTGCCAAGGAGTTGACTAACCACAGCCTGCCGGAGATCGGCGATGCCTTCGGCGGTCGGGACCATACCACAGTGCTGCACGCTTGCCGAAAGGTCGAAGAGTTGCGCGAGACCGATCCGCGCTTCAACGAGGATTACACCAACTTGTTGAGAACCCTGATCACATGATGTGGAGAAGCCGTCGTAATCCTGTGGATAAGCCTGTGTATGAATTTTATCCACAGATTGTTCAAGAACTATCCAACGCCGACAGGGCGGCTTATCCAAGCTTCATCATTGCGACAAGCCATTGTCAAGTAAGGAAAATATAGAGTTATCCACAGATCTCGACCAAGCTTATATATCCAATAATCTTCAAGAAGAAGATAAAGAATTACTATTGATATCAACGGAGCCTGGGCATGAAGTTCGAAATCGACCGGGAAGAGTTTCTAAAGCCACTGCAGGCCGTCATCGGCGTCGTCGAGCGTCGCCAGACCCTGCCTGTGCTTTCCAATGTGCTGGTAGTTGCCGAAGGCAACACCCTGTCTTTAACAGCCACTGACCTCGAAGTCGAACTTGCCGCGCGCTGTGAAGCCAGCATCGAGGAGCCCGGTCGCATCACCTTGCCTGCCCGCAAGCTCATGGACATCGTGCGCAACCTGCCGACAGCAGTGCGCATCCGGATCGCGGTGGAAGAAGACAAAGCGCACATTGTTGCCGCGCGCAGCCGCTTTACCTTAGCCACGCTGCCAGCCAATGACTTTCCCCTGGTTGACGTCATCGACGATGGGCAAACCCTCGCCCTGCCGCAACACCAGCTGCTGGCCCTAATCGAGCGGACCCACTTCTCTATGGCGCTGCAGGATGTCCGTTACTACCTGAACGGACTGCTACTGGAGCTTGATGGCAATACGGTACGCGCCGTCGCCACCGACGGCCATCGACTGGCTCTATCCGAAACCCAGATTGCTGCCGGTATGGAAGGCCAGCGGCAGGTCATCGTGCCACGTAAGGGCGTACAAGAGCTGCTAAGACTGCTGTCCGATGCCGAGGATGAGGTGCAGGTCGAGCTCGGCAGCAACCACATCAGGATTTCGCTGCCGGACATCAAGTTCACCTCTAAACTGATCGACGGCCGGTTTCCTGATTACCAGCGCGTCATTCCAACCCACGCCGACAAGGTCATGCTCGTCGACCGCGAGAACCTACGGCAGGCGCTGGTGCGAGTCTCCATCCTCTCTAACGAGAAATACCGGGGGGTACGGTTCGACATCTCCAGCCACGAGCTGCGCATCGTCTCTAACAACCCTGAGCAGGAAGAGGCAGAAGAGGAAATCGCTGTCGAATTCTCCGGCGATCACCTGGAGATCGGCTTCAACGCCAGTTATCTGGTCGACGCCATCAGCGCCATCGATGAAGAGCAGGTCGAAATGGCATTCACCGATGCCAACAGCAGCTGCCTAATCAGCGGTCACAACAATACGGTTAGCAAGTATGTCGTCATGCCCATGCGGCTCTAGTTCCGCTCGCTCCTTGCGTGCTAGATCTCTCGATCTTGCCGGTTGCTTGCGCTGGTCGCTGGTGATGGGGCAGCCCCTGCCGTCGGTATTGGTCGATGCTCCATCGCCAGCCTAGTCTTCATTGGCTTCTGGCGTACGCCGTACATCAGCTTCCCGGCAGCTGGCAATCTTTCGCTTGCATTGTTGCTGTCCAGGCTTCATGGCTGCCGCATGCGCATCGCTGAGCTGGTCATTGAAAACTTTCGTAACCTGGCCATGGTGGAACTTCGCCCTGGCCCCGGCGTCAACTTTATTACCGGGCCCAATGCCTCGGGCAAGACGAGTTTGCTCGAGGCTATTCACTTCCTAGCTCGGGTGCGTTCCTTTCGCACAACACGGCCGCAACAGCTGGTGAGGCACGGATCCGACGCCTTGCTGGTGCGTGCCAGTCTGGCCGAGTCACAGGTTCGCCTTGCCGTCCGCTGGAGCGCAAATGGCACCCAGGTCCGCATAAACGGCGAAGATGTACGGACTCTGTCGAGCTTGGCCCGCTTTCTCCCGGTGCAAGTGGTTAACGCTGAGAGCCAGCGCATCCTGCTCGATGGCCCGCAGGTGCGGCGCAGCTTTCTCGACTGGGGATTGTTCCACGTGGAACAATCTTACTATGACAGCTGGCGCCGCTATGACCGCGCCTTGCGGCAACGCAACCTTGCACTGCGCAGCAAGGATGCGAGGCTCAGCAAGTCATGGGAACCGGAGCTTGCCCTGCAGGCTGCCGCGCTGACCCGCTACAGGGAGGATTTCATAGCCCTGTTGAAGAAAACAGCCGAACCCCTACTGGCCGACTGGTTGCCGGATGAATCCATTGACTTCGAATACCGTCGCGGCTGGCCGCAAAACAAGAGCCTGGAGCAGGCCTACACGGAAGGGCGCGAAAGGGAGCTTGAACTGGGATACAGCCTCTATGGACCGCACCGCGCCGATCTGCTCGTCCGCGCCAGTGGCATGGAGGCGCAGCACCGTCTTTCTCGTGGACAGCAAAAGCTGCTTGCGATCGCCATGTTGCTAGCAGCGGCAGCCGTCATGCATGAGGACAATCCGACAATCCTGCTAATCGATGATCTGCCAGCAGAACTCGACGTGACAAGAAGAAAACATGTGCTCGATCAGCTGCAGCGAATCAATGCTCAGGTTTTTATCACTGCCACAGACCCTGCGGCACTGCCTGTAGCAAGAGAGCAAGCCCGCTGGTTCCACGTGGAACATGGGCGCTACCGGGAGGTGGTATAATCCACTATCTTCCACCAAGGGTTTACCTATGACTGTTGAGCCAGCCTACGATTCCAGCAACATCAAGGTGTTGCGAGGTCTGGATGCTGTCCGCAAGCGTCCAGGGATGTACATCGGTGACACTGACGATGGCACCGGCCTCCATCACATGGTTTTCGAGGTCACCGACAATTCCATTGATGAGGCCCTTGCCGGTTACTGCGACCGGATCGAGGTCATCATCCACATGGATAACTCGGTGACCGTCATCGACAACGGTCGTGGCATACCCGTCGACATTCACCCGGAAGAAGGTCGCTCAGCAGCGGAAGTCATCATGACGGTGCTGCACGCCGGCGGCAAGTTCGACGACAATTCTTACAAGGTCTCCGGTGGACTGCACGGCGTTGGGGTATCAGTCGTCAACGCCCTGTCCGATAAGTTGAAGCTGGTGATCCGCAAGAACGGCAAGATCCACATGCAGGAATACCGGCTGGGTGTTCCGCTGGAGCCACTGAAGGTCATCGGCGAGACCAGTGAGACAGGCACCCAAATCACCTTCCACCCAAGCCCAACCTACTTCAGCAACATCGAGTTCCATTACGAAGTGCTGGCCAAGCGCTTCCGCGAGCTCTCGTTCCTGAATCCGGGGATCCGAATCATCCTCAAGGACGAGCGTACCTCACGGGAGGACGAGTTCTATTACGAAGGCGGCATCAAGGCCTTCGTCGAGCACCTGAACCGCAACAAGACGCCACTGCACAAGTCGGTGATTTACATCAACACCGAGCGCGACGGCATCGGGGTCGACGTCGCCATGCAGTGGAACGATTCCTATCAGGAAACCAGCTTTTTCTTTACCAACACCATCCCCCAGAAGGATGGCGGCACGCATATGGCCGGCTTCCGTGCCGCGTTGACCCGCACCTTCAACAACTACCTGGAGCAGGAGGGCTATACCAAGCGGCTCAAGGTCCAGCCAACGGGAGATGATGTCCGGGAAGGCCTCACCGCCGTCGTATCGGTCAAGGTGAAGGACCCGAAATTCTCCTCCCAGACCAAGGAGAAGCTGGTCTCCAGCGAGGTACGACCAGCGGTGGAGTCGGTCGTGGCCGAGCATTTGTACGACTTCCTGATGGAGAACCCGCAAGAAGCCAAGATCATTGTCGAGAAGATCTGCGAGGCGGCGCGGGCACGCGATGCCGCGCGACGGGCACGGGAGATGACCCGTCGCAAGGGAGCCTTCGACGTCGCCGGACTGCCCGGCAAGCTGGCCGACTGCCAGGAGCGCGATCCCGCTCTCTCCGAGCTTTATCTGGTCGAGGGCGACTCTGCCGGCGGCTCCGCCAAGCAGGGGCGCGACCGGCGCACCCAAGCGGTGCTGCCGCTCAAGGGCAAGATTCTCAACGTGGAGAAGGCGCGCTTTGACCGCATGCTGTCCTCAGCTGAGGTCGGCACGCTGATTACCGCGCTAGGCGCAGGCATAGGCAAGGACGATTTCGACATCGACAAGCTGCGCTACCATCGCATCATCATCATGACCGACGCCGACGTTGACGGCTCGCACATCCGCACTCTGCTGTTGACCTTCTTCTACCGGCAAATGCCGGAGCTGATCGAGCGAGGCCACATCTACATCGCTCAGCCGCCGCTCTACAAGGTCAAGCGGGGCCGACAAGAGCAGTACGTCAAGGACGATGCCGAGCTGATGGAGTTTCTGCTGCAGCTGGCGCTATCCGACGCCGGCCTGCACGTGGCGGCAGACGCACCGGCACTGAGCGGGGAAGCACTGGAGTCACTGGTGCGCCGCTTCATCCGGGTGCGCGAATTGATCGACGCGCTGCGTCGCCGCTACGATCCCCAAGTGTTGGAGGCACTGACCCGGTTGGCGCCGCTGCACGAGAACAGCTTCACCGACGCCGCAGCACAGCAGCGCTGGTTCGATGCGCTACAAGAAGAGCTGAATCGGGCAGCGGAGCCTGGCATCAGCTACGAGATCGAAATCGACCGCGGTCCGGACGGCAGCTTCCAACAAGCCACCGTGAACAAGCGGATGCACGGCCTGATCCATCCGACCATCCTGCCGATCGATTTCTTCCTCTCCAGCGAGTACGAGACCATCAAGGGGCTGGCAGAAGAGATTGCCGATCTGCTGCACGAGGGAGCCTACGTTCGTAAAGGCGACCGCCGGCAGCCGATCAAGAGCGTCAGGCAGGCAATCGACTGGTTGCTGGAAGAAGCGCGCCGCGGCCTGACCATCCAACGTTACAAGGGCCTGGGCGAGATGAACCCGGAGCAGTTGTGGGAGACCACCATGAATCCGGAGACCCGTCGTCTGCTGCAGGTCAAGATCGAGGACGCGGTGGCTTCAGACGAAATCTTCACGACCCTGATGGGGGATCAGGTCGAACCCAGGCGGGAGTTCATCGAGAAGCACGCGCTGAGCGCGGTCAACATCGACATCTGACCGCACGAAGGCCTGCAGGGTTTCCTGCAGGCCTTGTCAAGTGATTGAAACGAAAAGGGTATCAATCGAATTCAACAGGTTTGGGCCAGGCGATCTCCAGCACCCGTCCCAGCTTGCTCGCCTCATCCAGCTGGCTGCGGATGTGCTCCACGATCTCGCTCGGAGTGATCCGAGCGCCGGCGGGATTGATATTGCACATGCAAAGCGCCGCACTGGCGCTAAGGAAGCCGGCGCTGGTCTTGAAGGCGCGCAGGTTCAGCACCTGATGGATGCGGCGCAGGGAACCAGGACGGCAGGGGGCGTTGGTCGGGAATCGCATCAGCACCGCATACTCGTCGTTGTCGATACGGCACACGCAGTCCAGTGGCCGCACCGATTGCTGCAGCCGGATGGCGCTAGCTTGGCGAATTTCATCGACCACCTTTTCGCCGTGGCTGCTGCGGATAGCGTCGAGATCGCCGAGCCGAATGAGCAGCAGCACGGCGCCGCCACCGCGGGCTTCCAGATGGCGGAAAGTGTTGTCGAGCTGGCGTTACAGATAGCTACGGTTGCCAAGGCCGGTGACGGCGTCGAAACAGTGATGCTCCTCCAGCTGCCGGTTCAGCTCCGCTAACCGACGGTTGGCCTCGATCAGGTGTGTCTGCAGCTGGGAGATGCGGCCAGCGGCAGTTACACGTGCCAGCAGCTGGGTGCTGTCGGACGATTTGGAAATGAAGTCGTCAACCCCGCGTTCGAAGGCTTCCGCCAGCGCTGCCGATCCTTCCTTGGCGGTCAGCAGGATGATTGTAGGTGTAGTGATCGTTTTCCTCGTCGAATTGCCGGACGTGCTGGGTGAGACTCAGCCCGTCCATTTCCGGCATCATCCAGTCGGCGACTAGGATGTTGGCCTTGCGCTGCCGCATCATCCTCAACGCCTCGGCGCCGGAGAGAGCGACCCGGATGTCCTGAAAGCCGGCTTTGGCGAGAACGCGCCGGATCATCTCGAGGGTGAATTTGGCATCGTCCACGACGATGATGGAAATGTCGTCAAAAGGCTGAAGACGGCGCGAAGTCGAGTGCATTGTTATCCAGTTCCACGCGATACGTGCATGCGCAAGGGTGCCACAGCAACGAAACGATTAAAATGCTTCAGATTAAGACAATCGCGCCAAATGAGCGGTGATAGGATAGCAAGATGAACCTGAAAGACCTGAGGTACTTGGTGGCTGTGGCCGAGCACAAGCACTTCGGCAAGGCCGCCGAGGCCTGCTTCGTCACCCAGCCCACGTTGAGCACCCAGATCAAAAAGCTGGAAGAATTCCTCGGCGTGCAGCTGCTCGAGCGCAACAGTAAGCAGGTCATGCTGACCGCCGTAGGCGAGCGGGTGGTCGCCCGGGCGCGCCGGGTGCTGCACGAGGTCGACGACCTGGTGGAGATGTGCCGCGCTGCCAGAGATCCGCTGGCGGGAGAGCTGCGTATCGGGTTCATCCCGACCATCGCACCCTATCTGCTGCCGCATCTGGTGCCCGAACTGCGGCGCCGGCTGCCGCAGCTGAAAATCCTGCTGTACGAAGACCAGACCGCACGCCTGGTCGAGCGGCTGCACCGCGGCGAGATTGACGCCGGTCTGATGGCGGTGCCGGTGGAAGCTTACGGGCTGGAGCATTGGGAGCTGTTTTCCGAACCCTTCATAGTCGCCATGCCCAGCGAGCATCCCCTGAGCCAGCGGGAAGAGCTGGAGCTGGACGACCTACGTGACCAGCACGTGCTGCTGCTGGACGAAGGACATTGCCTGCGCGACCAGGCCCTGGACATCTGCAACATGGTGGGTGTGCGCGAGCAGCATGCCTTTCGCGCCACCAGCATGGAGACGCTGCGGCAGATGGTAGCATCCGGCGCCGGCATGACTCTGCTGCCGGCGCTGGCGGCCGAGGCCAACGCCAGCGTGCCCAACAGCGGGGCAGTGGCACTGCGGCCGTTCAAAAAGCCGCAGCCGATGCGCCGGATGGCGATTTATTGGCGCCGGAGCTCGGCCCGAATGGAGGCAGTGAAGGCAGTTGGCGAAGTGATGCGCGAGCTGCCGGTGGTCAAGGCCATGCAGGAATAGGGCCCCTGCCTTCCTGCCCCCAGGCACGCACTTGCCGGGCGCGTCAAAACCGTGCCGCTGCGCCGGCGAAATCGCCTCCACCTTTGCTACACTGCCTCGCCATGGACGTATCGGATCTCATCGCCACACTCAACGACGCTCAGCGCGAAGCCGTCACCGCCCCGCAATCGCCCATCCTGGTCCTGGCAGGAGCGGGCAGCGGCAAGACCCGGGTGCTGACCAATCGGGCTGCCTGGCTGATGCGGGTGGAGCAGGAATCGCCTTATTCCTTCTTCGCCGTCACCTTCACCACCAAGGCGGCGGCGGAGATGCGCGGCCGCATCGAGCAGCTGCTGGGGATCACCGCCAGCGGCATGTGGATAGGCACCTTCCATGGCCTTGCCCACCGATTCCTGCGCAGCCACTGGCGCGAGGCCGGCCTGCCGCAAAGCTTCCAAATCCTGGATGCCGATGACCAGCTGCGCCTGCTGCGTCGCCTGCTGCGCAGCCTTGAGATCGACGAGGATCGCTGGCCGCCGCGGATGGTGGCGAGCTTCATCAATAACAGCAAGGACGAGGGGCTGCGACCGCAAGACATTGTCGCCGACGGTCCCTTCAAGCAGCAGCTGGTCCAGCTTTACGCGGCCTACCAGGAGGCCTGCGAGCGGACGGCGCAGGTCGATTTTGCCGAGCTGCTGCTGCGATCAGTGGAAACCTTGCGCAACCATCCCGAGCTGCGCGCCCATTATCAGCGCCGCTTCCGCCACGTGCTGGTGGACGAGTTCCAGGACACCAACACAGTGCAGTACGAGTTGCTGCGGCTGCTGGCCGAGCCGGGCTGCGACGTGTTCGTGGTCGGCGATGACGACCAATCGATTTACGGTTGGCGCGGCGCCAGGGTGGAAAACATCCGCCGCTTTCACCAGGACTATGACCCCCGAATCATACGCCTGGAACAGAACTACCGTTCCACCGCCACCATTCTGGAGGCCGCCAACCGCTTGATCGCGCACAACAGCGGCCGCATGGGCAAGAACCTCTGGACCGCCGGCGCCGAAGGTGAGCCAATCAGCCTTTATGCCGCCTTCAACGAGCAGGACGAGGCGCGCTGGGTGGTAGACCAGATCGAGCAGGGGCTGGAGAACGACCATCGGCGCTGTGATTTCGCCATTCTTTATCGCTCCAACGCACAGTCACGCGTCTTCGAAGAAGCGCTGATGGCGCGCGGCATTCCTTATCGCGTCTATGGCGGCCTGCGCTTCTTTGAGCGCGCCGAGGTTAAGGACGCGCTGGCCTACCTGCGCTTGCTGCAGCAGCGCTACGACGATCCTTCCTTCGAACGGGCGGTGAACAATCCCCCGCGCGGCATCGGCGAGCGCACCCTAGATGCGGTGCGCCGCTTGGCCCAGGAGGAATCCTGCAGTCTCTGGCAGGCTTCTCAGCGACTGCTGCAGCGCGGCCAGCTCGCCACCCGCGCCGCCAATGCGCTGCAAGGTTTTCTCGATTTGATCGACGGGCTGTCCGCGCAACTGAACGAGGAGCAGCCGCCGCTGCACGAGCAGGTGGCGCGGGTGATCGAGGCCTCCGGCTTGCGGCAGTACCTGCAAAAGGATCGCAGCGAGAAGGGCGAAGCACGGTTGGAGAACCTGGACGAGCTGATCACCGCGGCGCATACCTTCGCTCAGGAATATCAGCCGGATCCGGAACAGTCGCTGGAGCCGCTGGCGGCGTTCCTGGCCCACGCCGCCCTGGAGGCCGGTGAAGGCCAGGCGGAGACGTGGGAAGATGCGGTCCAGCTCATGACCCTGCATTCCGCCAAGGGCCTGGAGTTTCCGGTGGTGTTCCTAGTTGGGCTGGAGGAAGGGCTGTTCCCTCACCAGAAGTCGCTGGAAGAGCCAGGAAGGCTGGAAGAGGAGAGACGGCTTTGCTACGTCGGCATCACCCGGGCGCAAAAGCGGCTGGCGATCACCTATGCCGAACGCCGGCGCCTGCACGGGGTCGACGTCTATGGCACGCCGTCACGCTTTATCCACGAGCTGCCGCCGGAGCTGCTGGACGAGGTCCGCGCCTCGGTGCGGGTGACGCGGCCGACCCTGGCACACCGGCTGATCCCCAAGGAAGCTGCCGCTTTCCAGCTTGGCCAGCGGGTGCGGCACGAGCAGTTCGGCGAAGGCGTGGTGCTAAGCTACGAAGGCAGCGGACCGACGGCGCGAGTTCAGGTCAATTTCAGCGAAGTCGGCAGCAAGTGGCTGGTGGTGGGCTACGCCAAGCTGCAGCCTTGCTGAGGTAGAAACGAAAGGGCCGCCCGTGAGCGGCCCATAGACGTCGCTGCGACCGCGCTTAGCGGTATTTCTCGCCAGTCTCGGCGCCCATCAGGCTGAGATCGGCGAATTGCGCGGCGAAGGCGTTGTAGACGTTCTCGTTGGCGCTGGCCCAGGCCATCTGGCTGTCGAGGAACTTCTTCCAAGGCCGGTAGACCTTCTCCCAGGTCTTGTTCTTGCTGGCCAGGTCCTCGTACATCTCGAAGGCGATCTTGCGCGCCGCCGCCATGACGTCGTTGCTGAAGCTGCGCAACTGCACGCCACGGTCAAGCAGCTTCTTCATGGCGATGGGGTTGAGGTAGTCGTACTGCGCCGTGATGCGGATATTGGAGTCGGCAGCGGCGATGCGCAGCGCCTCCTTGAACTGATCCGGCAGCTTCTCGTACTCCTTCTTGTTGACGTAGATGGAGAAGTTCGCCGATGGCTCCCACCAGGCCGGGGCGTAGTAGTACTTGGCCACCTGCCAGAGACCCAGCTTCTCATCGTCGTAGGGGCCGACGAACTCGGCCGCGTCGATGACGCCGCGCTCCAGCGCCGGATAGATCTCGGCCGCCGCCAGGTTTTGCACGTTGACGCCGAGCTCGGCCAGGATCTCGCCGCCGAAGCCCGGGATTCGCATCTTCAGACCCTTAAGCGAGGCGAGATCAGGCACTTCCTTGCGGAACCAACCGCCCATCTGGGTGTTGGTGTTGCCGCCAGCGAACGAGACGATGTTGAAGGCCGAGAATACCTCGTTGTTCAGCAGCTCCTGGCCGCCGCCGCGATAGTACCAGGCCTGGAACATGCGGGTGGTCATGCCGAACGGAAGCGCCGTGTCGATGGCGATGGTGCGCTCCTTGCCGATGAAGTAATAGGACGCGGTGTGGCCCATCTCCACCGTGCCGGTCTGCACGGCGTCCAGCACGCCGAGGCCGCTGACGATCTCGCCGGCGGCGTAGGGGCGGATGTTGAACTTGCCGTTGGTGAGCATGCTCACCCGCTTAGCGAAGTCCTGCGCGCCGCCGTACAGCGTGGCAAGGCTGGTCGGCCAGCTGGTGGCCATGCGCCAGCGGATGGTCGGTTCCTTTTGCGCATGGACGTACGGCGCAGCTACGGTGGCGGCGGCGCCGGCGGCGCCGGCCGTCATCGCCTTCAGAAAATTACGACGCTTCACGGGATTCCTCCTTTGCCTAGCTGTGATCGTTATGTTTGTCGAGCCCGCTGGCTACGTTATTAGCGTAGTACGTTCCGTTCGCTAGCGTATGAGCACGTGCACCAGCTGCGGATAGAAATAAACCGCCAATAGGCCCAGGATCTGAATGCAGATGAACGGCACCACGCCGCGGTAGATATCCGTGGTCGTTATGGGCGGCGGGGTCACCCCGCGCAGGTAGAACAGCGCGAAGCCGAACGGCGGCGTTAGGAACGAGGTCTGTAGGTTCATGGCGATGAGCACGCCGAACCAGACCGGGTCGATGCCCAGGATCTGCGCGGCCGGGGCCAGCAGCGGCAGCACGATAAAGGCGATCTCGAAGAAATCGATGAAGAAGCCGAGGATGAAAATTGCCAGGTTGGCGAGCAGCAGGAAGCCGATCTCGCCACCGGGCAGGTTGGTGAGCAGGTCCTCGATCCAGAGGTCGCCGTTGAAGCCACGGAACACCAGCGAGAACGCCCGCGAGCCGATCAGAATCATCAGCACCATGGCGGTCAACCGCAGGGTGCCGTCCATGGTCTCAATCAGGGTCTTGAGCTTAAGGCGGCCATTGAGCGCGGCCAGGATCACCGCCCCCAGGGCGCCGAAGGCGCCGGCCTCGGTGGGCGTGGCGATGCCCAGGAAGATCGACCCCAGCACAACCATGATCAGGAGCAGCGGCGGCAACATCACCAGCAGCACCCGGAGCAGCAGCCGCCGCATGTTCTCGGGACGCTCGGACGGGGGCAGCGCCGGCGCGGCCTGCGGCCGGAACAAGGCGACGATGATCACATAGACGGCGTACATGCCGGCCAGGATCAGGCCTGGCAGCAGCGAGCCGCGGAACAGATCGCCCACCGAGATGCTGAGTTGGTCCGCAAGCACGATCAGCACCACGCTGGGCGGGATGATCTGCCCGAGCGTGCCGGAGGCGGCGATGACGCCGGTGGCCAGGTACTTGGAGTAACCGTAGCGCAGCATGACCGGCAGCGAGATCAGTCCCATGGTTACCACCGTGGCGCCGATCACGCCGGTCGCCGCCGCCAGCAGCGTGCCCACCGCCACCACCGACAGCGCAAGCCCTCCCCGTAATGGGCCGAACACCTGCCCCATGGTCTTGAGCAAATCCTCGGCCAGCCCCGAGCGTTCCAGCATGTTGCCCATGAACACGAAGTAGGGCACGGCCAGGAGGGTATAGTTCTCCATGGTGGCGAAGACGCTCTGCGGCAGCGCCTGCAGCAGCGACGGCCCGAAGAAATCAAAGCCGATGCCGATGGGGATGAACAGCAACGCCACCCCGGCCAAGGCGAACGCCACCGGGTAGCCGCTGAAGATCAGCACCAGCAGCGTGAGGAACATCGCCCCCGCAAAAAAGCCTTCGCTCATATCCTTTTTTCCTCAACACCGGCGGCGAGATCGAACAGCCGCTCGCGATGCCCCGTCAAAAATGCGACGGCTTTGATCAGATGGGACACTCCCTGCAGGAACAGCAGCATGAAACCGATGGGGATCACCGCCTTGAGGGGATAGCGGGCCAATCCGCCGGGATTGGGCGAGCCTTCGCGGACGCGCCAGGACAGCTCGACCCAGTCGAGCGAGAACCAGAGCGCAGCAATACAGAACGGCAGCAGGAACAGCGCCGTGCCCAGTACCTCGATCCAGGCCTTGGTCTTCTCGCCGAGCCGCCCGTAGATGACATCCACCCGCACGTGGCCGTTGTGGCGGAGCGTATAGCCGGCGCCCAGCATGAACATGATGCCGAACAAGTACCACTGGGCATCGATGTAGGCGTTAGAGCTGAGGTTGCGGCCGATGTAGACGCCCAGGTAGCGAACGGTGGCGTTGTACACGCCGAACAGGATCATAATCAGGCTAAGCCAGTACAGAACCTGCCCGACGCGCTGGTTGAGCGAGTCGATGAAGCGTGCCAGTTTTAGCCAGACGTGCATGGTTTTCCCGTCCGGCCGGGCCTATTCTTGTTGCGCTCGATGGGCAAGCGCCGCATTTTCTCGTGTGCCCGGCATGTCGTGATTAAGAAAGTCATGATGCTCGCCTTCCCCGGCAGCTGGCGTCAAGCATCACCAGGTCAATATCTGCCAGCGATTGACTTCCGGCATCTCCGGATTGACATCGCGTCGGGTTTCCAGGCTGCCGTCGCCGTCGGAATCGTAGAGGTAATAAGGCGGTCCGTTCCGGGGGATGATCTTAACCGCGTAGATCCGCCCGCCGATGCTGTACTCCTCGATGGTGGCCCAGGCCCGCCGCAGGATGGTGACCTTGGGTTCCACCGACTCGTCTTGCGGGCGCAGCGACTCCGGCGGGGGCGGAGGAGTGACGGTGGGCTCCGGGCCGTCGCTCGCCAGCGCGGTGGGGCTGGCCAGCAGGAGCAGCAGGACGGCGTGACGCAGCAAGGAGCTCGGCATTGAGGGCGTCCTCATAAGTCCAGGAGAATGTCCCACTCCTGGCTGGAAGGCTCGAAGCCGCGCTTTTCGTAGTAATCGAAAATGGCGTCCACCACCTTCTCGGGCTCGTCGATCACCTGGAACAGCTCCAGATCGGTCTCGCTGATCATGCCCTGCTTGACCAGCACGTTCTCGAACCAGTCGATCAGGCCCTTCCAGAAGTCGGATTGCACCAGGATGATGGGAATTCGGCGCGCCTTGCCGGTCTGCACCAGGGTAAGAATTTCGGCCAGCTCGTCCAGGGTGCCGAAGCCGCCTGGCAGCATCACGTAGGCCGAGGCGTACTTGACGAACATGACCTTGCGCGAGAAGAAGTGGCGGAACTGCAGGTTGATGTCCTGATAGGGATTGCCGACCTGCTCGTTCGGCAGAGAGATGTTGAGCCCAATGGAAGGCGATTTGCCGGCGTAGGCGCCCTTGTTGAAGGCTTCCATCAGACCGGGGCCGCCACCGCTCACCACTGAGAAGCCGGCGTCGGACAAAAGGCGCGCAATCTCTTCGGCCAGCTTGTAGTAAGGGTGGTCCGGCGAGGTCCGCGCCGAGCCGAACATGCTGACCGAAGGCTTGATCTGTGCCAGCCGCTCGAATCCCTCGACGAACTCGGCCACGATCTGGAAAATCTTCCAGGATTCGCGGCTGAGCACCGAATCGTTGGGAAGCTCGCGTCCGATGAATTTGTCTCGATTGTGCATAAGATCTCGCTGTCACGGCTCCCATGCGACATGGGAGCGGTTTCTTTTACCACAAACTCTCGACCAGCACATCGTATAATGCGCCCCCGCCGGGCACAGGCTGCTCGAGCGTCAACCGCAATCTCCACAAGGAGCGAGTACGATGCGTCCCGTAACCAAAGCACTCAGCATGGCCGCCTTGCTAACCGTGGCCACCGCTGCACAGGCGGAATTCGTTGGCCTGGAAGTCGGTATCTCTGGCTGGTATGCCGATCCCAGCGGCTGGGTTGAAAGCGAGCGGTCCGGTGCCAGCGGTCGCGCCGATCTCGAGCGCGATCTGCACCTCGACAGCGAGACCACCGGCTTCGTCTGGCTGCGGGTGGTGCATCCGCTACCGCTGTTGCCCAACTTCAAGCTCAGCCATGCGCCGATGAAGTTCGAAGGGGCAGGGAGAGTCGGCCAGGAATTCAGCCTGCGCGGCCAGGCGATAGGCGTTGGAGAGCGGATCGATTCCGAACTGGAGCTCGATCAGTGGGACGTCGCGCTATTCTACAACCTGCTCGATAACGTGGTCGAATTGGACCTGGGCATCAACGTCAAGGTGCTCGACGGCCACGTCAGCGTCACGCCCGAGGGGGGCAGCACGCAAAGGATGAGCTTCACCGCTCCCGTGCCCATGCTCTATGCCCGCGTCGGTGCCAATCTTCCCTTCACCGGCCTGTATGTCGGTGCCGAGGGCAGCGCCATCAGCTACGACGGTCATAAGCTGGCAGATCTCAAGGCCGGCATCCGATATACCTTCGCCCACGTCGTCGGATTGGAGGCGGGCTATCGGCTGCAGAAGTTGAAGCTCGATGATCTCGATGACGTCAGCGCCGACTTCGAGGTCGCCGGTCCCTATCTGGGGGTCTCGGCCCGCTTCTGATCCGCTGGCGGTCTTTGGCGCCGGCGGCCACGCCGCCGGCGCAGCTGTGGCAGAATCAGGGCGTTCCATCCCCATGCCACGGATGCTGCCATGTCTGAATCCAAGCCGCTGATCCTCGTCGACGGCTCGTCGTATCTTTATCGCGCTTACTACGCGCTGCCGCCGCTGTCCACTTCCCGCGGCCAGCCTACCGGTGCCATACGCGGCGTGATCAACATGCTGCGCAAGTTGATCCAGGAATACCGGCCGGCCTACATGGCGGTGGTGTTTGATGCCCCGGGCAAGACTTTCCGCGATGAGTTGTTCGAGTCCTACAAGGCGCAGCGCCCGCCCATGCCGGACGATCTGCGCGTCCAGATCGATCCGCTGCTCGCCGTCATCCGCGCCATGGGATTGCCGCTGCTGCAGGAGCCGGGGGTGGAAGCCGACGACGTCATCGGCACCTTGGCGCTGCAGGCAGCCGCAAGCGGCTGCCCGGTGATCATCTCTACCGGCGACAAGGACATGGCGCAGCTGGTGCGCGACAACATCACCCTGGTCAACACCATGACCAACACGGTGCTCGACCGCGAGGGCGTGATCGAGAAGTTCGGCGTGGGGCCCGAGCGCATTATTGATTTGCTGGCGCTGATGGGCGACAAGGTCGACAACATCCCCGGCGTGCCCGGCGTCGGCGAGAAGACTGCCCGCGCACTGCTGCAGGGCATCGGCTCGCTGGAGGAGATCTATGCCGATCTCGACCGGGTGGCCACGCTGAACATCCGCGGCGCCAGGACACTGGGCAAGCGGCTGGCGGAGCACCGCGAGCAGGCCCTGCTTTCCTATCAGCTTGCCACCATCAAGGTTGACTGCCCGCTGACCTTGCGTTTCGACCAGCTGACCCTGGAGGAAGGCGATCCCGCCGAGCTCAGGCGGCTGTACACCGAGCTCGAGTTCCGAAGCCTGCTGGCCGAGCTGGAACAGGACAATCCCAGCACCGCCGCGCCGGAGGTCATCGGCAAGGATGGCTACGAGACCATCACCAGCGAGGCCGAGCTGTTGCGCTGGTTGGAAAAGCTCAAGGCGGCCGAGCTGTTCGCGCTGGACTTGGAGACCAATAGCCTGGATTACATGCGGGCCGAGATCTGTGGGCTGTCCTTCGCCGTCGAGCCAGGGCAGGCCGCCTACGTGCCGGTCGCGCACAGCTACCCCGGCGCACCGGCCCAACTTGACCGCGCGCTGGTGCTCGGCTACCTCAAGCCGCTGTTGGAGGACGCCTCCCGCCCCAAGGTGCTGCAGAACGCCAAGTACGACATGAGCGTGCTGGCCCGCCATGGCATCACTCTTCGCGGCGTGCGCTACGACACCATGCTGGAGTCCTACGTACTGGACTCCACCGCCACCCGCCACGACATGGACTCGCTGGCGCAGAAATATCTGGGCCACGCCACCATCCGCTTTGAGGATATCGCCGGCAAGGGGGCCAAGCAGATCACCTTCGACCAGGTGCCGCTGGAGCAGGCCGCTGCCTATGCTGCTGAGGACGCCGACATCGCCCTGCGACTGCATCACACGCTCTACCCGCGGCTGCAGAAGACGCCCTCGCTGCTGCAGCTGTTCGAGGAGATCGAGATGCCCCTAGTGCCGGTGCTGTCCAAGATAGAGCGGTGCGGGGTGCTGGTGGATCCGGACATGCTGCGTCGGCAGAGCCGCGAGCTGGCCGAGCGCATGCAGGAGATCGAGGCGCAGGCACACGAGGTGGCCGGGCAGGCCTTCAATCTCAGCTCGCCCAAGCAGATCCAGGAGATCCTGTTCGAGAAGCAGGGTTTGCCGGTACTTGAGCGCACACCCAAGGGCCAGCCTTCCACCGCCGAGAGCGTGCTGGAGCAGCTGGCCGACGAGTATCCGCTGCCGCGGCTCATTCTGCAGTACCGCAGTCTGGCCAAGCTGAAGTCCACCTATACCGACAAGCTGGTGGAGCTGATCAATCCCGAGACCGGCCGGGTCCATACCTCGTTCCATCAGGCGGTCACCGCCACTGGCCGGCTGTCCTCGTCCGATCCCAACCTGCAGAACATCCCGGTGCGCACTGAGGAAGGGCGGCGCATCCGCCAGGCCTTCATCGCCGCTCCCGGCAGCAAACTGCTCTCGGCCGATTACTCGCAGGTCGAGCTCCGGATCATGGCGCATCTGTCCGGCGATGAAGGCCTGCTGGCGGCCTTCGCCGCCGGCCAGGACATTCACCGGGCGACCGCTGCCGAGGTCTTCGGCGTGCCGCTGGACAAGGTCGGCAGCGAGGAGCGGCGCGCCGCCAAGGCGATCAACTTCGGCCTGATCTACGGCATGTCGGCCTTTGGCCTGGCGCGCCAGATCGGGGTCGACCGCCAGCAGGCGCAACGCTACATCGATCGCTACTTCCAGCGCTATCCTGGGGTCAAGTCCTACATGGACCGGATCCGCGAGCAAGCCCGCCGCCAGGGCTATGTCGAGACGGTCTTCGGCCGCCGCCTGTACCTGCCGGAGATCAACTCCCGCAACAGCCAGCGCCGCCAGTACGCCGAGCGCACCGCCATCAATGCGCCCATGCAGGGGACCGCGGCCGACATCATCAAGCGGGCCATGATCGCCCTGGACCAGTGGCTCAGCGCCGAGCACCCGGACGTGCACATGGTGCTGCAGGTCCACGACGAGCTGGTGTTCGAGCTGCCGGCGGAGAAGGTGGAGGAGGTCAGGGCCGGCATCGTGGAGCGCATGCGCAACGCCGCCCAGTTGTCGGTGGCGCTGGAAGTGGAGGCCCGCGCCGGCGACAACTGGACCGATGCCCACTGACGGCGGCTGGCTCGGCTAGCGCGGCGCCAGCTCCTGCCACCAGTCCGGCATGGCGGCCACGACGCCTTGCTCTTGTCTCAGCCGGTTGGCCAGCTCCAGCGCGGCCAGTCCCGGCTCGCTTGGCACCAGGAAGGCATTGGGCAGGATTTCCCGCGCCGGCTGCAGATTGCGGCTTAGCAGCCAGCTCTCCGCCTCTTCGCTGCTCCAGGCGGGATCGAGATGAACGATGACCCCACCAGGCAGCGCCCGCATCGGCCCGTCCGGGCTGGGAGAGTCACGCAACACCGGTGAGATGCGGGCGTCCGGCTCCAGCGTCTGCAAGCTGCGGGCAGCCCTGACGGCTTGCGGCAACCGCCAGAGGCGCAGCCCTGGCGTCGCACTCGGCAGCTGCCTGGCTGCGGGCGCCAGGCTGCGCACCGCCGCGTCGACGCTGTCGTTACGGTCGCCGAAGATCGCCACCACCTCGGCATCCAGCCAGGCCTGCCGCGGGGTGTCGCCGTCATACCAAACGTAGCTACGCATGGGCTCGGCCTCGGCAAGGGGGGTGGTGCCACCGGCGCAGGCGGTGCCGGTCAGCAGCAGGATAAGTAGCGGGAGTAGGCGCTTGCATGTCGGCATGTTCATCTTCCTGTCGCTGGCAAGGCTCCAAGCGGTGCTCGGCTTCAGTGGCCCCGGATGATCAGACGCCAGGACTGCCAGTCGCCACTGCCGCTGAAGGGCTGGTCGACGGCATCGACCACGCGCAGCGTCCAGGCCCCGTCGGCAGCCTCGCCCAGGTGTCTGGCGCTGCCGAAGCGCCAGCGCCAGACGCCGTCCGGGCCGGTGATGGCGCCGGTGCAGTCCGCTATCCATTGGCCGCTGCGGGAGTTGCGGCAGCCATGCGGCAGCGCCAGCCGGCTGACCGTGCCGGCCGGGCTGGTCAGGGTGATTTCGAGATTGCCGGCATAGCTGTGGCTGCTGGCGAACTCGATGTCCACCCATTCGATGAAATTGATGCCGCTGCCGCTGATCCAAAGGGTGTCGGCAAGGCCCTCGGTGTCGCCTTTCGGAATCGGGGAGGCGACGAGGCGGGTGGTGTCGGGGCCGTCGGACGAGACCGGCGGCGGAAAGACCTTCTGCGCCGGCAGCAATGCCCAATCGTGGGCGAGTGCGACCGCGGCGGCGGCGTCGACCAGGCCGAAGCCGTAGCGGTGGCTGTGGCGCAGCGGGTTCCGGTAGCCCGGTCGCGGGGACGACCAGTCGCTGGCCGCCAGCCCGTGGCGGCGGGCGCTTTCCGCCAGCACCAGGCGCACGTCGCGCCAGGTCAGCTCCGGCCGCGCCTGGAGCACCAGGGCAACCACGCCGCTGGCCAGCGGCGTGGCGGCAGAGGTGCCGGCCATGCAGCGGGTATAGTCGGGGTGCTCCAGCAGATCGTCGGGCTTGGCGCCGTCGTTGAGCCCGCCCGGGCCGGACAAGTCGGTGGTCACCAGGCTGCTGGAACAATGGCCGCTGCCGCCGGGGGCGACCAGCCACAGGTTGGCGCCGTCCTCGGAATAATCGGTCTTGCGGCCGGCGTGGTCGACGGCGCCAATAGCCATCACGCCGTAGAAATTGGTGCGGCCGTCGTAGTTGGCGTTGTCCACCGCGACGGCGCGGCCGTTCTCCCACACCCTCGCGCCGTTGCCGGCGGCCCATACATAGACCGTGCCCAGCCCGTTGCGGCCTTGCTGCAGGCCGCTCTCTATCGCCTGGCGCCAGCTGAAGTCGGCCGGCTGCAGCTGCCCGCTGCCGTCGGTGGCGCCCCAGCTGTTGTTGGAAACGGCGACCCGGGCGAGATCGTGGGTGAGCGCACTGGCCTGATTGCTCAAGGTGGGGCTTTTGAGCAGGTTGATGCCGACGAGTTGCGCGCGCGGGGCCACGCCGCGGCCGCCTTCGCTGTTGAAGTCGCGGGCCGCCACCAGGCCGGCGACGGCCGTGCCGTGGCTGTCGTTGGGATCGTCGATGTCCTGGTCGTCGATCAGGCCGGGGGTGGGGTCGCGACCGCCTGTTAGAAAATTCAGGCTGGCCCCTGGGACCACGTTCATCCATAGATCCGGGTGGCGCACTTCCAGGCCATCGTCGACGATGGCGATGCGCACGCCTTCCCCGCGCAGCCCACCGTCACTCTCGCCGCAGCTCTCTCCCACCATGCAGCCCCAGACCGGCATCACGTTGATGTCCATGCCCGGCACCCCGCCGGTCTGACCCACGTTGTTCAAATGCCACTGCAGCGCATAGAGCGGATCGGGGCCGGGCTGGATGGCGCGCGCCGGCTGCTTTTGCGCAGAGCCGCCGCCTCCGCAGGCGGTCAGCAGCAGAAGGTAGGTCGCTGTCAGCAGAATGGAGCGGACGCCGTGGCTGGTCATGGCAGGTCGTTGTTATCGTGTCGAGGCGCATCAAGCCTGCAATCAAGCCTTCATTCGGGTGGCGGTATCGATGGCGTGGAAGCGGGGTTGCGATTCAGTCGCCGGCGCTTGCCGGCACGGCACGGGATCGACCGTCGGTCGGGAGCGGTCGCGATGGTAGCCCTCGGTACAGTCCGACACCGTGCGCTCGGTCCGCTCCGCGCGAATTGTCTGTCCCCGATCGGGACTTGCGGCTGGTGATTCGACGGCGAAGGCGGGTACGGCGACGCTCGCGGCCAGCAGCCATCCCGCTGTCAGACAGGTTCGCGTTGGAATGGTCACGATCGCTCTTCCTCGTGGCGTACCGTGACTAGAGATGGAGGCTGGCCGGGACGGCACAAGAGCAGGGAACCTTTGTCGCCGTTGCCGGTCTCAAGGAGCGAGTGCCAGTGCCCGGCACCTTCCACCACGATCCCCAACTGGTGGAGCGACACCGGCTCTGCTGACCGGTGCCTTTGCCCCGGCTACTTCTCCCCCCCTGGTGCCGGGGCTTTTTTTATGTCCGGCTGCCGCTCTCCGCCATCGAGTTGCTTTCTGGATACAGCCAACGGTCCAGTTGGGCATGCACCGCGTCCACGCCCTGGCGGGTCAGGGCGGAGAACAGCTGCGCTTGCGCGTGTGGATAGGCCTTGGCCAGCTCGCGCTGCACCTGCTGCAAGGCGTTCAAGGCCGGGCCGCGCTTGAGCTTGTCCGCTTTCGACAGCAGCACCAGCGTCGGCAGTCGGTTTGCCGCGGTCAGCTCCAGCATGGCTCGGTCGTGCGGAGTCAGCGGATGGCGCACGTCCATGATGACGACCACGCCCTTGAGCGAGAGACGCTCGCTGAAGTAGCGCGGCAGCAATTGCCCCCATTCGGCTCGCAAGCCGGCGCTGACCTTGGCGTAGCCGTAGCCGGGCAAATCGACCAGAGCGCGGCCGTCGCCGAGGGTAAAGACGTTGATCTGCTGGGTGCGTCCTGGTGTCTTGCTGGTGCGGGCCAGCGCCCGCTGCTGGGTGATGGCGTTGATGGCGCTGGACTTGCCGGCGTTGGAACGGCCGGCAAAGGCGACCTCGTGCGTCAGGGACGGCAGCTGCTCGAGCCGGACGCCGCTGAGGAGGAATCGTGCGCGCTGATAGATCGGATTCATGGTGCTCTGCCTCGGCGCTCAGTGTCGCAAATTCGCTCGCCGCGATCCATGCGTGAACAGCTGCAAATTGACCCTAATGCGACCAGACTGGTATAACTGCCGCGGCCGATCCGCTTTCCTGACGGCATGCATGCGAATCGCCTGACCGCACTTCGGCGGGTTCCATGAAGGCTATGCTAAAGGCACCAGGAGTTCTCTCTGATGAATAAACGGTTGATCATGCTCGTTGCTTGCGCTGCGCTGGCGGTTGCCGGTAGCGCCTTCGCGCAGGGCGATGTCAATGCCGGCAAGCAGAAAGCCGCCGTGTGTGCAGCCTGTCACGGTCCCGATGGCAACAGCATCAACCCGATATGGCCGAGCCTGGCCGGCCTGGGCGAGCGCTACATCGTGCGCCAGCTGCAGCTGTTCAAGAACGGCGACCGGCAGGATCCGCTGATGAGCCCGCAGGCGCAAGCGCTCAGCGAGCAGGACATGCTGGATCTGGCTGCCTACTTCGCTGGCCTGAGCATGCGTCCGAGCGGCGCCGATCCGGAGCTGGTCGAGCTCGGCGAGCGGATCTGGCGCGGCGGGATCCCGGAGCGGCAGGTCCCGGCCTGTGCCGCCTGCCATGGTCCGGCCGGCGAAGGCAACCCGGCGGCAGCCTATCCGCGCTTGGGCGGGCAGCAGGCCGTCTATTTGGCCAACAGCCTCACCGCCTACAAGACCGGGCAGCGCATCAGCGGTGAGCAGACCGGCATCATGAACGACATCGCCCGACAGCTGACCGAGGACGAAATCCGTGCCGTTTCTTCCTTCGCCTCGGGCCTTTATCATCCCTGAAGCAGCCTTCGTTCAGTGTCCGTAAAGGGTGGCCATGCCACCCTTTTTTCTTGGCGACGGCCGGACCTTCGGAAGCTTTCGGCGGCCGCTGGCAGGGGAACAAATTCGCATTCCGCTTGCCTCAAGAGACGACCTGAACGAAAAATGTCCTGCGGCCGGCAAGGTCCGGGTGCACGCGACTTCCCCATGAGCGCTGAAAATGAGGTTGGAATGATGCAAGGTATCGCGCGTTGGTTGGCCGCCCTGATGCTGTTCGCCACGGCAGCCGCGGTAGCCCAAAGCGGCGGCTACACCACCCTCAATCCGCCCGTGCCGACCAGCAATGACGGCACCGTCGAAGTGCGGGAATTCTTCTCCTACGCCTGCCCGGCCTGCGCGGCTTTTGAGCCACACTTGAGCGCCTGGGTCGCCGAGGCGCCGGAGGAGGTGCGGGTGGTGCACGTGCCGGTGGTGTTCAACGAGAGCTGGCGGCCGTTTGCCCAGGCTTATTACGCCGCCGAGGCGCTGGGCGTGGTGGAGCGCATCCACCGGCCGCTGTTCCAGGCCTTGCACGTCGAGAAACGCCGGCTGGGTAGCGAAAAGGAATTGGTCAGGTTTTTCGCCGAGCAGGGTGTTCCGGAGGACGAGGCCCGGGCGGCGCTTAATTCCTTCCGCGTCGACATGCTCATGCGCCAGGGCGCGCAAGCCATGCGCGAGTTCCGCATCGAGAGCACGCCGACCGTGGTTGTCGCCGGCAAATACGTGGTCACGCCCCGCAGCGCCGGCGGCTATGCCGAGGCCGTGGCCCTCATCGATCGCTTGGTCCGCCAGGAAATTGCCGCCAGAAAGTGACGGCGCCGGCAAATCCCATGCGCAGCGGTTCACGACTGGAGGTTTTCGGCGCGAGCTTCGAGCCCGGCTGCGCTAAAGTGTGGGCATCGAGTTCTGATCGGAGCAGGCAGATGGAGAACCTTCACGGTTATGTCGCGGCGGCGACGGCGGAGCGCACCCCGGCGGTCCCCGTCCCGGCGCGGACCGCGACGTCGCCGCGCAATCTGCGCCTGATGACCTACAACATCCAAACCGGGATCGAGACCAACGAGTACCGACATTACCTGACCCGCAGCTGGCGGCACGTGCTGCCCAACGTCGAGCGGCAACTGAACTTGGCCCGGATCGCCGACTTGATCAGCGAATACGATCTGGTTGGGCTGCAGGAGGTTGACGCCGGCAGCTTTCGCAGCGGCTTCATCAATCAAGTGGAATATCTCTCCCGCATGGCCGGCTACCGTCACTGGTACGCCCAGACCAACCGCAACCTGGGCAAGCTGGCGCGCCACAGCAACGGCCTGCTCAGCCGCTACCGGCCCAGCGCCATCCAGGAGCACAAGCTGCCAGGGATGATTCCTGGCCGGGGGGCGCTGGTGATGCATTTCGGCGACCTCAAGAATCCCCTCACCGTAGTGCTGGTGCACCTGGCGCTGGGCCGACGCACGCGGCTGCGCCAGCTGGACTACCTGGCCGATGTCATCAGCGACTACCGCCACGTGATCATGATGGGAGATTTCAACTGCCACTCCCGCAGCAAGGAATTCGAGCTTCTGCGCCGCCGCACCCATTTGTGCGAGCCGCTGCACGATTTGCATACCTTCCCCAGCTGGCGGCCGCAGCTCAACATCGACCATATCCTGGTGTCGCTATCCTTGCAGGTGCTTGAGACGTCGGTGCTAAATTATCCACTGTCGGACCACCTGCCGGTGACCATGCAGATTCGGCTGCCCGAGGAAATCGAGCTGACCGCCTGAACCCGTCGCCGGCCGCCTCTGCGCTCCCGCGGCCGGCAGCTTGGCCCGCCGGGCTTCCTGGCTCCCGCCAAAACGGCAGCAACTTCCTCCATCCGATTTGCAATTATGTCAATGTTGCTGCTCTCGAGGCCGT
>Ga0079224_100000934_pt1 | contig 31590 bp, 29 predicted proteins | sample Stecom2015_FD_80414 | JGI IMG/M metagenome (GOLD analysis project Ga0079224, IMG submission 80414) | Agricultural soil microbial communities from Utah to study Nitrogen management - Steer compost 2015 | ecosystem: Environmental > Terrestrial > Soil > Agricultural land | place: USA: Utah... | reverse complement strand
CGGGCGCTCATCGCCGTTGTCGCCCGGCGGCCCAACCACCGACGACGGCCCCGGCCAGCGCGATGGCCGCGCCCACGAGCACGCCCCGGGTGAACTCGCCCGTCAGGAGGGCGCCGCGAGGCAGTGCCGGTGGCGGGGCGGTGTACACGACGCCCGCGTCCCTGCCCGTCGTCGACGCCGCTGTAGTCGACGCCGCCGCCGGCACGGCCTCGCGCCCGGCCAACACGTCGTCGACGGCGGCGAAGAACTCCCCCGCGGTCTTCTTCGCGACCCCGGCGAGCATCCGCTGCCCGACTCCGCCGATCATGCCGCCCACGACGGCGTCAGCGGAGTAGGCCACCTGGGTCGCTGCGTCGCCGTCCTCGCTCAGGGTGACCGCGACGTCGCAGCTGACAGTGCCTGGAGCGCCGGCGCCGGACGCGGACAGGACGAACGAACCAGGAGCATGCTGGTCGTGCAGCCGCACGTCGCCGGCGTAGACGCCTTTGATCGTGCCGACGCCGGCGGTGACGGTCATGGCGTAGGCATCCGGTGCGGTGGCTTCCAGGCGCAAGCACCCGGGAATCGTCCGCACCAGGACGGCGGGATCGGTCAATGCCTGCCACACCTGCTCGCGCGAGGCGTGCAGGACGGCGGATCCGGTGACCTTCATCAGCTGTCGCCTTCCTCGTTCGTCGCTTCTGCGCGCAGGTGATACAGCTCGGACGGCGAGATCGGCATCCTCGAGATCCGGATGCCCTGGGAAGACTCAGCGTCCTCGATCGCCGACGCCAGCACCGCTGACACGGGGATCACGCCGGCCTCTCCGGCACCCTTGATGCCCAGCGGGTTCAGCGGCGAGGGTGTCTGCAGGTGGTCGGTCTCGATGACCGGGATCTCGCTGGCATAGGGCATGAGGAAGTCCATGAACGACGCGTTGAGCAACTGCCCCGCATCGTCGTAGACGAGCTTCTCGTACAACGCTCCCCCCACCCCCTGCGCGACCCCGCCGTGGATCTGGCCTTGGACGATGCGCGGATTGATCAGCGTTCCGCAGTCGTGCACCACGCAGTAGCGCAAGATCGAGATCTCCGCCGTTTCGGGGTCGGTCTCGACGATCGCGGCGTGCATCCCGTTCGCGAACGTCGAGCGAGGCGGCGAGTAGTAGTCAGTGCCTTCCAGGCCCGGCTCGTCGTCGTCGGCGACCGGGGGCCGGTCCGGGTCGGCGGGTGCGGCGAACTGGGTGGCGCGCTGGGATTCCGCATCGAAGGCGTAGCGCAACGGGTTGGACAGCACCGCGACGGTCCGCAGCGGGATCGTCGCCCCCGGGACGCCTTTCACCTGCACCACGCCGTCGACGATCTCGAGGTCGCGCGGGTCGGCTTCGAGCGCCTCGCCGGCGATCCGCAGCGCCTTCTGGCGTACCTTGCGCGCGGCGAGCGCGACGGCGTTGCCGCTCATCACCGCGGCTCTGGACGCGAACGTGCCGACCGCGTAGCCGAACCTGCGGGTGTCGCCGGTGGTGACCACCACGTCGTCGAGCGCCACGCCCAGCTCGTCGGCCACCACCTGAGCGAACACCGTCTGATGCCCCTGCCCTTGGGTGGTGAGCCCGGTCGCGACGACGACCGTGCCGTCGGTCTCGACCTTGACGAATCCGCCCTCGTAGGGCCCCACGCCGGTGCCTTCGACGTAACAGCCGAGGCCGATGCCGACACGTCGCCCGGCGGCGCGCGCCTCGTCGCGGATCGCCTCGAACGCGTCCCACCCGATGAGCTTCTTCACTTTGGCCAGCGTCGCGGGGTAGTCACCGGAGTCGTAGATCAGCGGGCGGCCGTCCTGGAACGTCAGACCGTGGTCGTACGGCATCTCGTCGGGGCCGATGAAGTTGCGCTCGCGCACGACGGCACGGTCGAGGCCGAGGTCGGCGGCGATGGCGTCCATGGTCCGCTCCATGGCGAAGCAGCCCTGCGGGCGCCCGGCACCCCGGTACGGCGTGACCGCGACGGTGTTGGTGTACAGGCTGTGGAACTCCGCGCGGTACGCACCGGGCTTGTACGGCCCGAGCAGCTGCGTGGTGGTGATGATCGGGACGATGATCCCGTACGGCGTGTAGGCGCCGTTGTCGTGCCAGATGGTCACGTCCAAGCCCAGCAGGTGCCCGTCGTCGTCGTAGCCGACTCGCACGTGCTGCAGCTGGCCGCGTTCGTGCGCCGCGGAGACGAAATGCTCACGACGATCTTCGGTCCACTTGACCTCCTGGCCCAGCATGATCGCCGCCCACGCCACGAGCACCTCTTCGGGCCACGGGTGCACGATCTTGACGCCGAATCCGCCCCCGACGTCCGGCGCGATCACTTCCACGCGGTCCAGCGGCAGCTCGAGTTTGGCCGCCAGCGCCGCGCGTACCGACGTCGAGGCCTGGGTCGAGGTGTAGACGCGCAGGCTGTGGTCGTCGCCGTCCCAGCGCGCGTGCACGCCCCGGCCCTCCAACGGGGTGGAAGCGCTGCGCTCGATCTCGAGGTCGAGATCGAGCACGCGTGGTGCGGTGTCGATGGCCGCTCGGGCGTCGCCGGTCTCCTGGACGAGGTGGGCCGAGACGTTGCCGGGAACGTCGTCGTGCACGAGAAGGTCGCCGTCGCGTGCTGCCTCGATGCCCACCACCGGCGGCAACAGCTCGTAGTCGACCCGGATGCGTTCGCACGCGTCCTCCGCCAGGTAGCGGTCGGTCGCCACGACCATGACGATTGCTTCGCCGACGTGGTTGACCTCGTTCTTGGCCAGCGGACAGGCCGTTCGGCCATGGGTGAGCGCCTCGTGCGGAATGAGCACCGGCAGCGTTTCGCCGACGCGTCCCGGTAGGTCGTCGTGGGTGTAGATGGCGACCAGGCCGTCGACGGCGAGCGCGTCGGTGACGTCGATGTCCACGATGCGCGCGTGGGCGTGCGGACTGCGCACGAATGCCGCCGCCAGACCGGCGGAGCCGATGTCGTCCAGGAATCGGCCCTGGCCGGTGAGTAGTCGGGGGTCCTCGCGCCGGGCTATCGGCTCACCCACGGTCCTCGTCGTCACCCGGGTGCCTCCTCCCGCTCCTCTCGGCGCAGCTGCGCCGCCCGCAGGACCGACGCGACGATGTTCTGGTAACCCGTGCAGCGGCACAGGTTGCCCGTGATCGCTTCGCGCGCTTCGGCCTCGCTGGGATCTGGATGCTGGTCGAGGTAGGCGGTGACAGTCGTGACGAACCCCGGCGTGCAGAAGCCGCACTGCAGCCCGTGACACTCGCCGAAGGCTCGCTGCACCGCGCTCAGCTCGCCGTCGCCGCGGGCGCAGCCTTCGACGGTGGTGACCTCTGCGCCGTCGTGCATGACCGCGAACTGCAGGCACGAACGGATCGTCTCCCCGTCCACGAGCACTGTGCACGCCCCGCACACGCCGTGCTCGCAGCCCACGTGCGTGCCGGTCAACCCGAGGTCGTGGCGCAGGAAGTCCGACAACAGCCGGCGAGCGGGCACGCTCGCCGAGCGCGGCACCCCGTTGACGGTCAGCGTCACCTCGTGCAGCGACTCGGCCGGGCCTGTGGGGGTCATTGCGGTCATCGTCTCGCCCTCGCTTCCGCCCGGGTCGCCGCGTGGTCGACGGCCCCGCGTCCTGCCCGTGCGGTGAGCACGCCGGCCAGTTGCCGGCGATAGGCCGCCGTGGCGTGGATGTCGTCGTCAGGTTCCACCCGGGCCGTGACCAGCCGAGCCGCGGCCGCCCAGTCGGCCTGGTCGAACGGCGCCGCGCCCACGGCGTCGGTCAGATCCACGACGACCGGTACCGGGCCCATCGACACCAGGGCGGCCCGCGCTTGCCGGATGCGATCGTCGTCGTCCACCGCGATCAGGACGCCAACCCCGCACACGGCGTAGTCGCCGGCCCGCCGGGCCACTTCGACCCACGCCGAGCCGGTACGTCCCGGCGGGACGGGAAAACTCGCCTCGGTGACGAGTTCGTCAGCGCGCACCGACGTCGTCATCGGCCCGGTGACGAAGTCGGCGGCCCGGATCTCTCGCTGCCCGTGTTGCGAGCGCACCGTGACCGAGCCGCCGAGCAAGGCCAGGACCGCCGGCATCTCCCCCGCCGGGTCCGCGTGCGCCAGGCTGCCGACCGTGGTACCCCGGTGCCGGATCGTGGGGTGAGCGACGAGCACCAGCGCCTGGCGCAGCAACGGCAGCGCCGCGTGTACCAGCGGGTCGTGTTCCACGCGACTGTGCCGCGCGGCAGCGCCCACGCGCACGACCTGTCCGGCATCGACCGAGGCGACCCGCACGACGTCCAACTCGTCGATGCGGTTGACGTCGACCAGGTGCGCCGGGGCGGCCAGGCGCATGTTGAGAAGCGGGACGAGGCTCTGCCCACCGGCGAGCACCTTGGCCTCGGGGCCGTGCTCGCCCAGCAGCGCCACCGCGTCGGCGACCGTGCCCGGGCGGTGGTAGGCGAACCCCGATGGCTTCACCTTGTCCATCCTCCTACCGGGACGCCCAGCATGCTCATTCCTCGCTCGGCCGAGGCGCGCCTGTGGCGGATCTGCCCTGCTTGAGGTGGTCCGGCGCAACCACGTACGACAAGTGGTACATCACGATGGTCACCAGCGTGCCCAGGGCGATACCCGAGAGCACGAAATCGTCGGTGACTTCGAGCGAGGTGTCGCCGATGGCGATGATGATGCCCGCCGACACCGGCACGAGATTGATCGGATTGGCGAAGTCGACGCCGTTCTCGATCCAGATCTTCGCGCCGAGCATCCCGATCATGCCGTACAACACCACGGTGATACCGCCGAGCACCCCGCCTGGCACGGCCGAGACCAGGGCACCGAACTTCGGCGAGAACCCGAACCCGATCGCCACCAGCGCCGCGACGTAGTAAGCGGCGGTGGAGTACACGCGCGTGGCCGCCATGACGCCGATGTTCTCGGCGTACGTGGTGGTCGGTGAGCCGCCGACGGACGAGGCCACGACGGTACCCACACCATCGGCGGCGATCGCCTTGCCCATCACCGGGTCGAGGTCGCGGTCGGTCATCTCCGCCACCGCCTTGACGTGCCCGGCGTTCTCGGCGATGAGCGCGATGACGGCGGGCAGGACCAGCAGGATGAAGGCTGCGTTGAAGCTCGGCAGGTGCCACCCGGCCACCTCGGTGCCGTCGGCGGCGACCGTCGTCGCGGCCGGGAAGCCGAACCAATCGGCGTCGCCGAGGGCGTCGAAGTTCACCCGCCAGTGGGTGGTGACTTCACCCGCGGTGGCGTCGAACGCGGTGATCTGCCCGAAGACCCGGTCGAAGATCCACGACAGGGCATAGCCGAACACGAGGCCGACGAAGATCGCGATCCGGCCCAGGAACCCACGCAGGCCCACCGCCATCATGATCACGGCGGTCATGACGATCAACGCCATCCACTGGTCCTGCGGCCAGTAGACGTCGGCGACCACGGGCGCCAGGTTGAACCCGATGAGCATCACGACCGCACCGGTGACGACGGGCGGCAGCACTCGGTACAGCACGCCGGAGCCGAGCACGTGGATCGCCACGCCCGCGCCGATCAGCACCAGGCCCGCGACGAGGATGGCGCCGGTGACGTCCGGGGAGTCGCCGCCCTGAGCCCGGATCGCGGCCACCCCGCCCACGAACGACGCGCTGGTGCCGAGGTAGCTGGGCACCTTGCCCTGGACGATCAGCAGGAAGCAGATCGTCGCCACCCCGCTCATCATGATCGCCAGCTGCGCGTTGAGCCCCATGACCAGCGGGAAGACGAACGTTGCACCGAACATCGCCACGACGTGCTGGGCGCCCAGCCCGACCGTGCGGGCCCACGAGAGCCGCTCGTCGGGGCGGACCACCTCCCCCGGCGGAGGCGTCCGTCCGCCGTAGACCACTTTCCAGCCGAGTGCCACGCGTCGCCTCCTTGTGAGGGCGGCAGCAGCGGTGCCGCTCCCGCGATCGTTTCGGCCGTGACCGGTACGCACGGCCGACGTCGATCATCCGCGCGCACGCGTTTCAGGCAAAGTAGACACCCCGCGCAGCGAGAGCATGGGCAGTTACTGCCGAGGAGATACCGCTCCGGTCAGCAACCACTGCCGGTCACAAGGCCCTACACAGATGGCTCAAGCGCTCAGCGGCGCACACCCCGATGGTGGGCGATGTCGGTGTTCTCCATCGCGCCCCAGCCGTGCCAGCGGTCAACCTCGATCCATGCGCTGACGCGGGCGCGGTCGCGGGTGGGGTACGGGCTCCCGGTGTAGTGCCGAGCGAGCCGATCGATGTCCGCCAGCCCGGTGTCGTCGAGCAACTCCACGACCCGGCCCTGAACGCTCACGTGGGTATACCAGTTTTCTCCGTCGACCGCGGTCAAGCTGACCCGAGGGTCGTGGCGCAGATACTCCAACCGCTTGCGCGCACCGTCGAGGTTGATCAGCACCCGGCCGTCCTGCCACAGGTACCAGGTGGCGACCGTGACCGGCTGACCGTCCGGGCGCACTGCCGCCATCACAGCAGGGTTGGGCCGCGCGAGGAAATCACTCACGTCCTGCGGAAGCGGGGGCTTGGCCACGGCTCGACATCCCTTCGACTGACATGACGTTCATCGAGCACCACCGCACGTGCTCAGTCCCTCACCTTGCCATGGGTGCCAGAGCGGACGGCAGCGGGGCGACGTCGACGATCCGGCCACCGGTGCGAATCGAGTCGGTGGCTGCGCAGCCCGCCGCAACCGCCTGGCGAGCCGCCACCGGTGAGGTGATGGTGGCGGTGCCGTGGCGCACGGCGTCGAGGAACTCGGCCACGATGCGCGCGTCGGCTCCACCATGCCCGGCCGTGCCGCTGGCCACGGGAACCTCGAGGTCGGCGTCGGCCCGGTAGCCGTGCCGGCCGGCGTTCCACACCCGGATCACCGCGCCGTCCATGTCACCGAAGTTCTCCATCCGGCCGTGATCGCCGATCACCGTGTAGTTGCGCCAGTAGTCCGGGGTGAAATGGCATTGCTGGTACGTCGCGAGAACACCGTTGTCCAAGCGCAGGTTCACCTGGCTGAGGTCTTCGACGTCGATGACCGGGTGCAGGCCGCGCAGCGACCGCGGCGGCCAGTTGTGTTCCGGGTCGTACCAATCGTGCATGAGCTCGTCGCCGCGCGAAGCCCGGTCGTCGATGTCGCCGTAGACCGCCAGTGTCCCCATGGCTTGAACCTGGGTAGCGAAACCGCCGGCCAGCCAATGGATGACGTCGATGTCGTGGGCGCCCTTCTGCAGCAGCAGGCTGTTGGTGTAGCGCCGGTCGGCGTGCCAGTCCTTGAAGTAGAAGTCACCGCCGTGCCCGACGAAATGCCGGCACCAGATCGCCTTGACGGTACCGATCGCGCCGTCGAGCACCAGCCTGCGCATCTCTTGCACGACCGGCATGTGACGCATGTTGTGCCCGACATAGAGCAGGCTGTCGGTCTCGCGCGCCGCGTGCAGGACCGCGTCACAGTCGTCGACGCTGATCGCCAACGGCTTCTCCACGTAGACCGCCACGCCGGCGGCCAGAAAATCGATGGCCATCCCTGCGTGCACGTGGTCCGGTGTGAGCACGAACACCGCGTCCAGGCCGGCATCGAGCAGGTCGCGGTGATCGGCAGTGGCGACAACCTGTTCGCCGTAGGTCTCCCGAGCGCGCTGCCGCCGCGCTTCGACGGGGTCGCACACAGCCACCACCGCCGATCCTGCTTCCGGCTGGTGTGCATGCAGTGCGAGCCCGGACCGTGTCCCCAGGCCGACCACGCCGATCGACAGGTCGGTCATGACGCAACTCTCCTCTACGCGGTGATCGACAGGCCTCCGCTGTCGCCGGAGCCATCGTAGGTCGTGTCGATCACCGGGGTACGCCGCGCATCTGCAGCACCTTCAACGCCAGCGCGAGGTCGAGGCGCAGCTCCGGGTCGGTCGTGAACGGCCCGACGATCCGCTCCAGCTTGCCGATCCGGTACCGCAAGGTGTTGTAGTGAAAGTGCAACTGCCGCGCGGCCTCGGCGACGTTGAGATTGGTCTCCAGCAGCACTTTCAGCGTGTTGCGCAGGTCCTCCATCTCGTCGTCGTCCGGACGCGCCAGTTCGTGCAGAGTCTCGCGGGCGAAGCCACGCAGCTCCTCTCGGTCCTCGATCAGGCTGAGCAGCCGGAACGAGCCGAGGCCGTCGAAGTGCGCGAGTGAGCCGGCACCGTTGAGCTGGCGCCCGACCTGGACCGCGCGCCGGGCCTGCTCGTAGGCGTGCGGGAGCTCCGCGGGATCACGGACGAGCCGGCTGACCCCGGTGGAGAACGAGCGGCGCCCGCTGCCGCCCTCGTTGGCTACCTGGCGGACCACCTCGCGCACCAGGGTGTCGGGGTCCCGCGAAACTTTCGGCGCCAGCAACGCCACGACTTCCTGGGTGAAGCCGACCACCGCCGCGCGGCTGTCGCGGCGGGCAACGACGTTCTGCCAGGCGACGGTGAACCGCTCCTGCACCGGCCTGCGCTGTGGACCGGCTACCGCCGCCGGGGTGTCCTCCGGGTCGAGCTCGGACACCACGACCACCAGCTCGCGGTCGACGTCCCAGCCCAACGACTCGCAGTGCGCCACCACCTGGTCTCGTCCGCCGCCCCGCCCAGCCAGGACGTCGCGCAGGAAATCACCTTGATACTTGCTCTCCACAGCGGTGACGGCGAGCTGCTTGTTCACCGCGAGCGCGGCGACCGTCGCGGCCCGTTCGAGCACCATGACGTCGCTGCGGTCGATCTCGCGGCCTCGGGCGAAGGCCACGATCCTGCCGTGATCGACCCGCCCGGCCACGATCGGCACCACCGCATGGCGTCCTGGCACGTCGGCGTGGGTGTGCACACCGCCGCGGCCATCCTCGATGCGGAACCGCCCGGCCGAGTCGAAACACGCCGTGTCGCGCCAGGCCGCGAGCTCCTCCGGCGAGCCGGCCTCTGCCAGAACCCGGCCGTCGGAGCTGGTGATGAACACCGACACCCCGAGCACGGCGGAGGTCTTGACCGCCAGTTCCCGCAGTCCGCCGCCTTCCAGGACCACCGACAGCAAGGCCTGGTGCACCTCCCACGAGCGCTCGAGCGCCGAGGCTTGCCGATTGAGCACACCGGTGAGGACCTGGTTCAAGATGTCGTCGAAGCCGACCGCGTCGGGCAGGAGCAGGAGCGGCAACCCCAGCCGGTCGGCCTCCTCGATCATCTCGCCCGGCAACTGGCTGAGGTAGCGGTGCAGCTTCACGCCGATGGCCGCCACCCCGCGGGCGTTGAGGTCGACCACCAGCGATGGCAGCCCCTGCGGCGTGTTGCGCAACGGGTACCCGGTCGTGAGCAGCAACTCGTGCGGCTTGACCCACGGCAGGATGTCGGGCACCTCCATGATGTTGGCGCGCTGCACCACGCGCTCGAGACCACCTGCACCGGCCAACAGCCGAGCGCCGGCCAGGGCGGGGATCTCCATGGCCTTGCGGATGGTCAAGCCCGGCACGGCATGCGTCGGCCACGTGACTTCCGGCTCCGGCAGGGAATCGTGCCTGGCCCGGTCGTCGGCGGAGTCTGCTGGCAACTCCGGCGAAGCCGAGCGACCATCGTTGGCAAGTTTTCCCATGCGGGTGACGCTATCGGCCCAGCTACGTTCATGGCAGTACCTCAGGTCCACTGATCCGCGAACGGAGCCATCGGTGCTGGTCCCGGTGTGTTCAGCCGATCCGCCCGACGCGTCGGGTCAGGTCGTGCCGGGCGTGGCCAGTAGCCCACTGGAGTCGTTGCTCCGCGCGCCCGTGCGCCGCGCCCGCGTGGTCGCCGCCACCTCACGCCTGGTCGCGATCGTGGTCGAGGCCGCGGCACCGCAGGTCGTCTGCGTGACGGCCGGGGCTGGCGGGGCGCTGCCATGTGCGCTCACCGTCGACGGCTCCGTGCCGTACGCAGAGGTGGGGACGGTGGTGGCCGTCGGTTCCGGGCGGGTCCAGCTCCCCGGTGCCGTCGTCACGACGATCCGGTGGCGTCCGGTTCGCCCGCCCGTGCTCACCGACCCCGGGAGCTGCTTCGCCCGTGCCGCGGGCTGTCCGACGCCGGACCTGCCGCCGGCGCTCGTCGAGTACGCCGACGAGCTCGCCATGGTGCTCGCCGGCGGCGCGGTGTCACCGACCGCGCTGGCCGCGCCGGTCCAGGCGCTGCTCGGCTTCGGCCCTGGTCTCACCCCGGCCGGCGACGACGTGCTCACCGCTGCGCTGGTGGCCTTGCACGCCGCTGGAGATGCGGCCACTTCGTCGCTGGCCGCGGCCATCGCCGCCGGGCGTCCGTTCGAACGGACGACGGCGCTGTCGGCCGGTTTGCTGCACCTGGCCCAGACCGGTCTGGCCGTGCGGCAGCTCACACGGTTCGTGGAGGCACTCGGCACTCCGGGAGCTGATCTGACCGCCTCGGGCCAGGCGTTGCTCCGGGTGGGTCACACCTCGGGTGCGGCGATGTATCTCGGCGCGGTGGCTGCGCTGCGCCGCCGGAGGCCCGTATGACACGTCATCTCGAGCTCCGCGCCGGTGCCTACCACGACTCCGTGGCGTTGATGCAGGTCAGTCAGACCGTGGCGGCGGAGCCCGGCGTCGTGGCCGCACTCGTGGCCATGGCCACCGATCTCAATCTCGACCTGCTCGGCAACCTCGGGTTCGATCCGCCGGCCGGTGCCGGCCCCAACGACCTGCTCGTCGCCGTCCACGCAGACGAGCCCGAAGCACTGCAACGGGCCCTCACCACCGTCGACGCGGCGCTAGCCGAGCGTCCTTCCGCAGCGCACGGCGGGTTCGACAGCGAGGCGCAGCCGCGAACCGTCGGCTCGGCCGCCGCCCGGTCCGGGGCCACCATCGCGGTGATCTCGACTCCTGGGCCGTATGCGTTCGTCGAGGCGATGGACGCCTTGGAGCACGGGCTGAGCGTCATGGTCTTCTCCGACAACGTCCCGCTCGCCCACGAGATCCGGCTCAAGCAGGAGGCATCACGTCGTGGCCTGCTGGTGATGGGACCGGACTGCGGGACGGCAGTGATCAACGGCGCGGGGCTCGGCTTCGCCAACGTCGTGCGCCCCGGGCCGGTCGGGGTCGTGGCCGCTTCTGGAACCGGTGCGCAGCAGGTCATGTGCCTGATCGACGACGCCGGCGTCGGCGTGAGCCATTGCTTGGGGGTGGGCGGGCGCGACCTGTCCGCTCCCGTCGGCGGGGCCGCCACGATCGCGGCGCTCGACCTGCTCGCCGCGGATCCGTCGACGGAGATCATCGTGGTCATCAGCAAGCCGCCGGCGCCCGACGTCGCCGACGCCGTACGGGCCAAGGCGGCGGTTGCGGCGAAGCCGGTCGTGTTCGCGCTGCTCGGCCTGGGCCAGCCCGACCTCACCGCGGCCGCTCATTCCGTCGTCACGGCCGCCGGGGGTCGCTGGCGCCCGCCGCGCTCGTGGCCGGCGCCGATGACGCGCTTGGGAGCGTACGGTCGCGTCACCGGTCTGTTCTCCGGCGGCACGTTGTGCGACGAGGCGATGGTGATCGCCAGCGCCGCGCTCGGACCGATTCGCTCGAACGTCGCGCTGCGGCCGGACTGGCAGCTGGGCGGCGACCTGCACGCAGACGGTCACGTGATGATCGATTTCGGGGACGACGAGCTCACCCGGGGCCGCCCGCACCCGATGATCGACGGTTCGCAGCGGATCGAGCGGCTGCTCGCCGAGGCCGAGGAGCCGGGCAGCCGGGTCGTCCTGCTCGATGTCGTGCTCGGCCACGGTGCCCATCCGGATCCCGTCTCCGATCTGGCGCCGGCGATCAGCCGAGCACGTGAGCGGGCTCAGGCTCGAGGTGCCGACTTGGCCGTCGTCGTCTCGCTCATCGGCACCACCGACGACCCCCAGGGACTCGAACGTCAGGCCAACGCCCTGGCCGCGGCCGGCGCGTCGGTTCACCTGTCCAACGCCGAGGCCGCCCGCACCGCGGTCGGACTCGTCCAGGCGGGCTCATGAACGCCGCCCGAAGCCGCGCCCGCCTGCTCGACGAGGCACCGCGCGCCGTCACCGCCGGTGTCGAGCTGCTCACCGAGTCGCTACTCGCGCAGGCCGTGCCCGTCACCAGCGTCGATTGGCGCCCGCCATGGCCGGGAACCGAGGCGAGCCTGATGCGGGTGATGGCCGACCCACGTCGCAGCGCGGCGAACGACCGAGCCGTCGAGCGGATGCTGGCCTCCACCGCCGAGCTGGTCGATGTCCGTCCGGCACATGCGGCCCTGGGCTTGGAGCCGGGTCGGTTCCTGCATGCCGGACCGCCGCTGACCTGGGACGAAGCCTCCGGGCCGATGCGCGGCGCCCTGATCGGCGCGATTCTGTTCGAGGGCTTGAGCGACTCACCGATCGAGGCGGAACGGATGCTGGCCGACGGCCGCGGCATCACGTTGGAGCCATGCCATCATCACGGTGCGGTCGGCCCGATGGCCGGTGTTTTGTCGCCGTCGATGTGGGTCTTCGAACTGCGTGACGAGGCGAACGACGCCACCGCGTGGTGCTCACTGAACGAAGGCCTCGGGAAGGTCCTACGGTACGGCGCCTACTCCCCTGAGGTCATCGAACGGCTGCACTGGATGAGCGACGTGCTCGGCCCGGTCCTGCACGCGGCTGTTCGCGCCCATGGTCGCCTCGACATCAAGGGCATCGTCGCGCAGATGGTGCAGATGGGCGACGAAGGGCACAACCGCAACCGGGCCGGGACGCTGATGCTGCTGCGCGAACTGTTGCCCCATCTCGTCGCCGGTACGGCGGCGTCCTCGCAGACCGCGGACGTGGCCCGGTTCATCGCCGGTAACGACCACTTCTTCCTCAATCTCGTCATGCCGGCCGCGAAACTGCAGACCTCGGCGGCCGCGGACATCCCGGGCAGCACCGTCGTGACCACCATGGCGCGCAACGGCACCGAGTTCGGCATCCAGGTCTCGGGCACCGGCCAGCAGTGGTTCACTGCGCCGGCCGAGACCCCAGCCGGCCTGTACCTCGCCGGATATGGGCCCGAGGACGCCAACCCCGACATCGGCGACTCCGCGATCACCGAGACGATGGGGCTCGGCGGCTTCGCGATGGCGGCGGCGCCGGCGATCGTGCGCTTCGTCGGCGGCAGTGTGCCCGACGCGTTGTCGACCAGCCGGCTCATGTACGAGATCACGCTGGCCGAGAATCCTGCCTACGCATTCCCCATCCTGGACTTCCGCGGCGCCCCGACCGGCATCGACGTCACGCGCGTCGCTCGCACGGGCATCCTGCCGCAGATCAACACCGGCATGGCCGGCCGCGTGGCGGGCACCGGCCAGGTCGGCGCCGGTCTGGTCAAGCCGCCGCAAGCGTGCTTCACCGCGGCGCTGTCCGCGCTGGCTGATCTCGCTGCGCCGCCGGCCTGAGCGACAATGGTGATACGTCGCCGTTGAGCCGGCGCGCTCCCGGGTACACCAACATCATCGGATGCCAGGGAAGGTGGGTGAGGCGTGATGCGGGAGTCGATACGTCTCGGGACGATCTACGGCGTTCGGGTCGGGCTCAATGTCAGCGTCTTGGTGATCGGCGCGATCATCGTGGTCGGACTGGCCGCTGGCCGGTTCCCGGCTGTGTATCCGGACCGCAGTACGTGGGCCTACGTGGTCGCCGGGGTCGTGACGGCGATCCTGTTCTTCGTCTCCCTGCTGGCGCACGAAATTGCGCACTCCGTCGTCGCGATCCGCAACGGGATCAACGTGCGGCGCATCACGCTGTGGCTGCTCGGCGGCGTCGCCGAACTCGAAGGCGAGCCCCGGACCCCGGGAGCTGACTTCCGCATCGCCGTCGTCGGGCCACTGACCAGCCTGGCCGCCGCGGTCGTCTCGATGATCGTGGCCGCGATCCTGCTGGCCGCAGGGGCCGACGATCTGGTGGTCGGCATGTTCGCCTATCTCGCGGGCATCAACGTCCTGCTCGCCGTGTTCAACCTGATCCCGGCAGCCCCGTTGGACGGCGGCCGGGTGCTGCGCGCGGCGCTGTGGGCCTGGCGCGGCGATCGGGCACGAGCGGCGGTGACCGCCGCCAAGGCCGGGCGGTTCTTCGGGGTGTTCCTGATCGTGCTGGGCATCGTGGAGGTCCTCTTCACACCTGGGCTGGGTGGACTCTGGCTGGTGCTCATCGGGCTGTTCCTGGTCAACGTCGCCACCGCCGAGGAGTACCAGAGCCGGCTCAGCGAGACCCTGCGTGGCGTCCGCGCGGGTGACGTGATGACGACCGACCCGATAGCGGTGGATCCGGACCTGCCGCTGGACCGGTTCATCGCCGACCAGGCATGGACGCACCGCCATTCCTCTTACCCGTTGCTCGACGCCGATCGGCGCCTGCTGGGGCTGGTCACGTTGAACCGAGTCCGGGAGGTGCGCCACGAGGACCGCGCGACCACCCGGCTTCGAGACATCGCCTGCCCACCGGAGGAGCTGCCGATCAGCGAGCCGAACGAGCCGTTGGTGGAACTGCTGCGACGGATGCAGCACGGCACCGACGGGCGGGCGGTCGTGCTCGACGACGAGCATCGCGTCGTCGGCATCATCTCGCCCAGCGACATCAGCCGCGCTGTTCAGGTGCGAGGTTTGCAGGCGTTCGACTCGTCCGGCAGCCGCGAGGCCGCCGCGCGGACGTGGCTGCCGTGAGTTCACCAGCCCGTCGTGGCCCTCAGGACGAGGTTGTCCGGCGGGTCAGAACGGTGGGGCCTCGAGCGGATCAGGCAACGGTTCCGGATCCGGCGGCGGCTCTGGCCCAGGCGGCGATTCTTCGATGAATCCGATGACTTCGGGCAGCGTGCGGTAGATGCGCCCGGCGGGGCTGACCCACACGTACACACCGGGCGCAGGTTGATAGAGCTCCCAGCCGTGCAAGGTCTTGTCGAGATGGAAGCGGCGCGCCAGTGCTTGATTGTTGCCGGCCCCGGTGGTGCCGCCGCGCTGGTAGGGAATGCGGTGGTCGATGTCCGAGGCGCGCGCGGGCGTGTCGTTGGTCGGGAAACGGCACGTCCGGTCGCGGGCGATGATGAAATCGATCAGTGCTTGCGGGGGCGTGTACCTGGTGCGGCCGTACTCCAACAGTTGGCCGTCGACCGGATCGGTCAGCATGCGCCGCAGGCCGGCACCTTTGGTCGTGATCATCCGTCCAGCCTGGGCCGTGATGGGCCCGTAGCCTTCGAGTTCCGCGGGCCGGTCGTCGCGGCCGAGCAGGGTCGACAACGCCATGGTGACGTTCACCGTGGCTGCGCGTCCGTGCTGGCGGGAATCGGTGCGGTATCCGTCGCCGCGGCAGCAGCCGCTACCGGCACGCGGTGCCTCAGGAGCATCCTGGCCGCTGTCGCCGTCGGGTGCGTCGTCGGCGTCGATTGCGTCATCGGAGTCGCAGTCGCCCTCGTCCGGTCCGCTGGTGCCGGGTGTGGGGCGACACCCACCGAGAAAGCCGGACCGCAGCGCGTTCCAGCCGAGTCCGGTGATGATGTCGAACCGAAGCTGATTCAGGGTGCGCTGGTCACCGGCACTGCGCGCGGACCGGGCGGCGGCGTCGATGGCAGCGTAGAGCGCCGCGAGGTCCTCCATCGGCCCGACGAGGACCATCTCGCCCATGCCGTCCCCGCCTGGGTATGAGCGCGGCATCTCCACTCTGCGCCTGGCCTGGCCCTCCTGCCGGCGCCGCTCGGCTGCGGCCGGGTCGGCGGCGATCACTTCACGATCGAGCCGCCGGGCCAGCTGACGCGTGGTCAGCTGCCCCGCGTCCGGCAGGATTCGCTGCTCCACCAAGCGCTGCTTGTCGCCCTCAAGGACCCGTGTACGACTCGCGATCAGCTCGGCGCGGCGCTCGTCGATACGTCCCGCGTCCAGTGCGTCCAGCGTGGCCGGCAAGTCGTCGGTCAGCTCCACCGCCAACGCCGCGCGGGCATCGGCTTGGGCCGGCGTACACGACAGCGCCGCGGAGAGCTCCGATCCCACAGCGCGGATCGGGTCGTGCCAATGCCGCGTGGAGTGCATCTCCGCGTCGTCGTCACACCCACCGCAGAATCGGTAGTTCTCCCGCTGCGACAGCTCCACGATCGCCCGCATCTGCACCGCTCGCAGATGCGCGACCTGACGCTCCACGGCCACGATGAGGTCCACCACGGGCGAGTCGTCGTCCAGCCCCGCCACGTCGACCTCTTCCAACACCGCCGCCAGTTCCACGCCCGGCGGGTAGTCGGCCCACTCCGGGGTTGGCGGCGGCGAATCCATGATTCGATCATATCGAACACCAGTCCGAATCACCAGATCGAGTTGGCATCCCGGGTCAACGGCGCTCCAGGTCTGCCGGCCGATCGACGTCGTCGGGGCGTCCGGTGCCGTCACAGTCCACCAACGTCACCAACTCCGGATGCGCAGCCATGAACCCGCGCGCCCCCTGGTCGCCGTGCGCGGCGGCAGCGACGTCGTCCCATACCTCGCGCGCCAACAGGACCGGATTACCGCGCCTGCCGTCATAGGTCGCCGCGGCGACGAACGCACCGCCGGCGCGCGCTTCCCGCAACCGCCGCACGCATCGCGACCCCAGCCACGGTTGATCCACGAGCACCACCACGGCCGCGTTGGCTTCCTCTGCCGCCAGCGCCGCCAGCCCGACACGCACCGACGACCCCATCCCGGTCCGCCAGTCCGGATTGTGCACGACCTTCGCCCCGGGAACCGTCAGCCGTACCGCCCCGTCGACGACCACGACCGGCGCGCACCCGCCGTCGGCGAGCAGTCGGACGGCGCGGTCGACCAAGCGTTCGCCGTCCAGCTCGACGACGGCTTTCGGCCCGCCGAACCGCCGGCCCTCCCCGGCGGCCAACACCAGGCCCGCAGCGGCCGCGGGGATCACGACGACTCGCCGTGATCGCGATGGATCGGTCCGCTGAGCTTGCTCAGCCGCTGACCGGTGCCGCCCCACCGAGCCGCGATGATCTCCGCGGCGATCGACACCGCGGTCTCCTCCGGGGTTCGTGCCCCGAGGTCGAGGCCCAGCGGCGACGACAGCCGCGCGAGGTCGTCGGCGCTCATCCCGCGCTCGCGCAGCCGGGCCATCCGGTCGTCGTGGGTGCGCCGCGAGCCCATCACGCCGATGTAGGCGGCCGGCGACTTCACCGCCGCCTCCAGCAGCGGGACGTCGAACTTCGGGTCGTGTGTGAGCACGCAGATGACGGTCCGCTCGTCGATGGTAGCGCTGGCGAGAAAGTCGTGCGGCCAGCTGACCACGACCTCGTCGGCATCGGGGAACCGCCGAGGGGTCGCGAACACCGGACGCGCATCGCACACGGTGACGTGGTAGCCCAGGAACCGGCCGACTCGCACGAGGGCGGCGGCGAAGTCGATGGCCCCGAACACCAACATCCGCGGGCGTGGGGCGAACGCATGGACGAAGATCTCCAGCTCGTCCATCCGGCGTTCACCGTCGGCGCCGTAATGCCGTACACCGGTCATGCCCTGGTCGAGCATGCCGCGGGCGTCGGCGGCGACGGCGTCGTCGAGGCGCTCGCCGCCCAACGTGCCACTCACCCGGTCCGGCCACACCACCAGGTGCGCCCCCACCGGGCCGGGCCCGCCGACGACAGTCGCCACCGCGACCGGCTCGCCGGCCTCGATGGCCGCCGACACCGCCGGCAGCTCCGGGAAGGTCTCGGCATCCACCGGTTCGACGAACACGTCGATGATCCCGCCGCAGGTTAGCCCGATCGCGAACGCGTCGTCATCGCTGACGCCGTAACGTTGCAGCGTCGGCGCCCGCCCGGCGATCACCTCGCCGGCCAGCTCGTACACCGCCCCCTCGATGCACCCGCCTGACACGCTGCCCACAGCCGCGCCGGTAGGCGTGACCGCCAGCGCGGCGCCCGGAGGCCGGGGCGCCGATCGGAACGTCCGGACGACGGTGACCAGACCAGCGCGCTGCCCACTGTCCACGGTCTCGACGAGTTCCTTCATCACCTCACGCATGACGGCCCCCATGTCGTTCACGTGCCTGGCCCGTACCGCCCAGCAGCCCGGCCAGCTCTTCGTACGCCGCCAACGAATGGCCCGCGACCAGGTGATCGAGGTGCGGCAGAGCCGCTCGCATCCCGCCCGTGCTGGGCACGAAACCTTCCCGGCCGCGGTGCGGGTTCACCCACACCACCGCCCGCGCGAGTCTGGCCAGCCGGGCCATCTGCTCCCCCAGCAGCGTCGGGTCACCTCGTTCCCAGCCATCGCTGCCGATGACGACCACGGCGCCGCGCGCGGTGCCGCGCTGCCCCCACTGATCGAGGAACGCCGCCAACTCATCGCCCAGGCGCGTGCCGCCGCTCCAGTCCGTCACCGCAGCCATCGCTGCGCTCAGCGCGGCGCTCGGGTCGCGGCCCTGCAACTGCCGGGTCACGCGAGTCAGGCGGGTGCCGACGGTGAAGACCTCCGTGCCAGGCCGTGTGCGGCAGGCTGCGTGCGCGAACCGCAACATGGTGTCGGCATAAGGAGCCATCGAGCCGCTGACGTCGACCAGGAACACCACCCGCCGGTACCGCCGCAGCGGACGCTGCCGGCGCAAGTCGACCGGCTCGCCGCCGTGGCGGAGGATCGCTCGGACCGTGCGGTGGGGGTCGACGCGTCCTGACGGCGCCGCATGCATCCGCCGGGACACCCGGTCGGCCACGGCCGGTGTGAGCGCGCTGATGAAGCGGTGCACCTCGGCCTTCTCGTCCGCGGTGAGCCCGGCCAGGTCACGGTGGCGCAGCACCTCGATACGGCTCGCCGTGGCCAGGCGTTGCGGCGGGGAATCGACGTCGTCGCCCTGCCCGGGGGCGGCCGGGTCGGCCGGGACCGCGCCGGGGCGGTAGATCGGCGTCACGGCGGTTCGGCGGACCGCAGGCGGCGGTCGCCCGGAGAAGTACGCCGCGAACGTCCGGTCGTAGCATTCGATGTCTTCCGGCGACGCGCACAGGGTCACCCGCCCGGCCCAGTAGACCGCGCCCAACGACTCCGCGCCGAGCTCGCCGAGGGCCTCGAGCATCGCGTGCACCCTCGTCGGCGGGACCGCCAAACCGTCCTGGCCCAGCCGCCGCGCGAAACCGACGATCACCTCGACGGCGTCGCGCGGCGCATCGGTGGTGATCATGGCTGTCCCCCGCTGATCACCAGGTCGCCGACGGACTCCAGCACCCGCTCGGTGTCCTCTTGGTACTTCAGCACCGCGCCCAGCGTGCGCGATGCCAGGTCGGCATCGAGCTCGGTGGCGCCCAGCGCAGACAGCGCCGCCGCCCAGTCGATGGATTCGGCCAGTCCAGGCGGTTTGAGCAGCCCGGCGTCGCGCAGCCGGTGCGCCGCCCGCGCGACGTCGTCGGCCAGCCGCTCGCTGATGCCGGGGAGCCGGCGGCGGATCACGGCGACCTCGCGCTCGAACGTCGGATGCGCCAGCCAGTGGTACAGGCAGCGCCGCTTGAGAGCGTCGTGCACCTCGCGGGTGCGATTGCTGGTGACGATCACCGTCGGCGGCGTCTCGGCGCGAATGGTGCCGATCTCGGGAATGGAGATCGTGAAGTCGGACAACACCTCGAGCAGGAACGCCTCGAACTCGTCGTCGGCGCGGTCGACCTCGTCGACCAACAGCACCGACGGCGTCGTCTCGAGCGCCTGCAGCAGCGGGCGGGCCAGCAAGAAGCGCCGGTCGTACAACTCGTGTTCGATCCGGCCGACGTCGGTGACCCCGGCGGCCTCGGCCGCACGCAGATGCAGCACCTGGCGCGGGAAATCCCAGTCGTAGAGCGCCTGAGCGGCATCGACGCCCTCGTAGCACTGCAGCCGGATCAGCGGCGCGTCGAGCACCACCGCCAGCGCCTGGGCGAGCGAGGTCTTCCCCACGCCCGCCGCACCTTCGACGAACAGCGGCCGGCACATCCGCAAGGCCAGGAACGCGGCAGTGGCCAACCCGTCGTCGGCGAGATAACCGGCCTCGTCGAGGCGTGCCGCGAGCTCCTCGGGCGAGGCGATGTCACCTGTGTACGCAGTGTCCACCATGACCCAACGCTACGCCGACGGGACGAGTCAGTGCGTCGGCGCTGGTAGAACCAGGTTGTCGACGTCGCCGGACGGCCACGTGACGGTGACCGCGTCGCCGTCGGCGACCATGCCGACCCGCCGAGCCTCGTCGACGACGCCGGGCACGCCGGTCAACACCACCACGGCAGCGTAGACCTGCCCGAACGACACCGGCGTCGTGGTGCGGGCCCACGGCGCCGCGGACAGCCGGCCCAGCGGGTTGGTGCCGTCACGATGCTGGACGCCCACCTCGTCAACGCCGGAGACGGCGACGACGGCGCTGGTCAACCCGCTGTCCACCGCGACCGACGCGGTGGTCCCCGCCGACCGCTCGCCCGGCGCCCCGGTATCGGTGGCCACCGACCAGCCGCCGATGTGCAGCCGCCACGGGCCGGCGTCGACCAACCGCCACGCGTCCGGGTCGTCGTTGTCGGCCGTGCCGGGCACACCGAAGCCTGGATCCACCGGATCGACGCGGGCCAGGCGGACCTCCAGCGGCCCGCGTACCACCGAGGCGGTGGTGAGCCAGGGGCCCACGCGGATGCTCTCCCAGCCCCCGGTGTTGCCGCCCCGGTCGGACAGATCGAGCCAGTGGGCCCGGCTGCGCGAAGCCAGCCCGGCCGAACCGATGCCGACCGGCGTCAACGGGGTGCGATGCGACGGGACGCCCTCGGCGTCGAGCAGCGCGACGTGTGAATCGACCGGCCGCTGCGCGTCGGCCTGGGACAACTCGGGCGCGGAATGGGTGGCGTACCCGTGTCTGGCGTAGAACGGCAGGTCGACGCTGGCAGCCGGACCGGCGCGTTTGTCCGAGCCGTGGTTCAACACGCGCACGACGCCGTCAGCCACGGTGCTCGACACCACCCAACCCGGCTCGTGCATCACCCGCACCGAGTCGGCCTGCTCGACCGGCAGCGGCACCTCGTCCTCGGTCCACACCGGATGTTCGGCCGGCAGCAGCAGCCCTGCGAAGCCCTTGCTGGCCCAGTACGGCGAGCCGGGACCGGAGTAGGGCTGGCGCACGTTGACGAACGCGCCGTGCCAGCCGATGGGCAGCAACCCGTCGGCGTCGGGCGCGCCTCGCTCGGCGAAGTACTTCAGCACGCCACTGGTCAGCCGGCGAGTCTGTCCTGGCGGCAGCGGCGTGGCGTCGAACACGGCACCGACCCAGAACGGCGCCAGCATGGCGAACCGGTAGGTCAGCGACCGGCCCTGAAAGACCGGTGCGCCGTCGGTGGCCACCAATTCTCTAGCGTCGAGCAGGAACTGCCGCAGCCGGTCGCGATAGGTCTCGCGCATCGACGCGTCGGCTTGCTCACCGAGCATGCGGCAGTACCACAGCGGATACAGGTGCATGGCCCAGTGGGCGTAGTAGTCGTAGTTGTGCGTGCCGCCGTCGGTGTACCAGCCGCCACCGACGTACCAGCTTTCGTGCGCCTGCAGGTTGCTGTCGATGTCCGCCGGGTCCCACGGTCCGCCCACCGAGCGCAAGAACGCCTCCACGACGTTCTGGAACCAGACCCAGTTGTTCTCGTACGTGCCCAGCCCCACCATGTCGCCGAGCCAGTCGACGACCTGCTCCCGGGTTCGCGCGGGCAACCGGTCCCACACCCAGGGCCGGGTCTCGTGCAGACCGATGGCGACCGACGCCGCCTCCACGACGGCCTGTCTGCACTCGGTCAGGCGCGGCCACCGCTCCGGCGACGACGGGTCGACACCGGCGCGGATCCCGTCGGCGTACCACTGCGCGAGGCCATGCGGATCGGCGCCGTCGGCGCCGGCGAGGCGGAACGCCGCCAGGAGGAACGTCCGGGCGAAGCCTTCCAACCCGTCACTCCATCGTCCGGACGCGCTCGCCGGGCCGGGCAGGTGGATGAGCGCGTGTCCCGGTGTGGCGTAAGGCCGTGGTGCCAGCAGCAACGTGTCGGCCACACGCTCCCAATCGGTACGGGCCCACCCGGTGTATCGGGAACGCGGGTCAGGCGACACGGTGCATGTCCTCTCGTCGAACGCGGTACTGAAGCGGCCGGCCGGTCAGGAAGCGTTCGATCTCGTCGACGACGAGCTCGCCCATCCGCTGCACCTCGGCGCCGATCGAGCCGGCGATGTGCGGTGTGAGCTGGACGTTGGGCAGGCCGTAGAGCGCTGAGTCGGCCGGCAGCGGTTCCGGCTCGGTGACGTCGAGTATCGCGTTCAGCCGTCCCGAGACCGCTTCGGCCGTCAACGCCTCGGTGTCCACCAGACCACCGCGGGCGGTGTTGATCAGCGTCGCGCCGTCGCGCATCGACGCCAGTTGCCCGGCGCCGATCATGTTCTGCGTTGCGGGCAGCAGGGGTGCGTGCAGGGACACGACGTCGCTGTGGCGCAACAGCTCGTCGAGCTCGACCAGGCGCGCGCCGACAGCCTCGGCGTCGACGGACGCGGCGTACGGGTCGGTCACCAGTACCTCGATGTCGAACGGGCGCAGCAACTGCGCCACGCGGTGACCGATCTTGGACAGGCCCACGAGCCCGACAACCAACCCGTAGTTCGTCGGCGGCAGCCGGTCCAGCCGCGAGTCCCAACCCTGCCCACGGGACTGGGTGTAGTCGTGTGCGAAGCCCTGAACGCGCTTGCCCGCGTAGAGCACGGAGGCGAGGGTGAACTCCGCCACCGGCACCGCGTTCGCCTCGGCGGCGGAGACGATGACCAGATCGCGCTCCCAACACGCCGGGGTGACCAGATGCCGGACCGACCCGGCGCCATGGAACACGGCTCGAAGACGCGGTGCGGCACGCAGCAGGGCGTCATCGAGCGGCGGGCTCCCCCACGTCGTCACCACGATCTCAGCGTCGGTGAGCGCGTCGTCGGCCAGGTTGGGATCATTCGGTGCGCACCATCTCACGTCGGCGACGGCGCGCAGGGCCTCCAGCGAACGGTCGTGGAACAACCGGTTCGTGGCAGCGTGGTCCATGACCAGGACGGCTCTCGGCAGATCGGTCATGGTGCCCGATCATCGCATGCCGTCGTGATGTGATCTGATCTCCCTATGACCGAGACGATTCCAGCGGTGTTCGACGTCCTGGACGAACGGTTCGACTTCAAGGGCGACAAGCACGTCGAGCGCCTCGCCTCGGGGTGCCGGTGGACCGAAGGCCCGGTCTACGTTCCCGCCGGGCGATACCTGCTGTGGAGCGACATCCCGAACGACCGGATGCTGCGCTGGGACGAGACGACCGGCGCCGTCGGCGTGTTCCGAGAGCCGGCCGACTACACCAACGGCCACACGCTCGATCCGGCGGGCCGGCTGGTCAGCTGCGAGCAGGGTACGCGGCGCATCACCCGCACCGAGCACGACGGCACCATCACCGTGCTCGCCGACGCCTACGACGGCAAGCGCCTGAACAGCCCGAACGACGTCGTCGTCCACTCCGACGGCTCCGTCTGGTTCACCGACCCCGCCTATGGCATCGACAGTGACTACGAAGGTCACCGCGCCGAGTCCGAGATCGGCGCCTGCCACGTCTACCGGGTCGACCCGGCCGATGCGACGGTGCGCATCGTCGCCGACGACTTCGACCGACCGAACGGGCTGGCGTTCTCGCCCGATGAGCGCAAGCTCTACATCGGCGACAGCCGCCGCGATCACATCCGCGTGTTCGACGTCGCTGACGACGCCACCCTGTCCGGCGGCGACGTCTTCGCCACCAGCACGGCCGGCACCTTCGACGGCATCCGCCTCGACGATCGGCACCGGGTCTGGGCCGCCGCAGCCGATGGTCTGCACTGCTTCGAAACCGACGGGACACTGGTGGGCAAGCTGCGTCTACCCGAGGTCGCGGCCAATTTCACCTTCGGTGGGGCCAAGGGCAATCGGCTGTTCATCTGCGCCACCACGTCGGTGTATTCGATCATCACCAACGTCAACGGCGCCCGCAAGCCGTACGGGCTGCGCTGAGCGGCGCGCTCGTCAGCCGACGGACGGCTCGCGCGCCCAGTCGGCCTCGCGGATCGCCTTCAGCGCTGCCTTACGCTCGTCACGGTCGAGTTTGTCGACGTAGAGCTCGCCGTTGATGTGGTCGGTCTCGTGCTGGAAACAGCGCGCCAACAGGCCGCTGCCGGTCAACGTCAGCGGTTCACCGTTGACGTCCTGACCGGTGACCGTCGCATGCATCGCCCGGCGCCGGTTGTACGCGAGCCCCGGCACCGACAGGCATCCTTCGTCGCCGACCTGCTCTTCTTCGGACAGTTCCAGCTCCGGGTTGGCCACGACGCCCTTGAGCCCGTCGCCGACGTCGTAGACGAACAGCCGCAGCGACACGCCGACCTGGTTGGCCGCCAGCCCCACCCCAGGCGCGTCGTACATGGTCTCGAACATGTCGTCGACCAACCGGCGCAGGTCGCTGTCGAACGTCGTCACCGGGTCGCAGGGGGTGCGCAGCACGGGGTCACCCCAGATGCGGATCGGCATGATGGTCACGCCGAGGCCTCCTTGCCGTTCACGGGCAGACCGACCGCCGCCAAGTCCGCAGCGAGCTGATCGGGCCCGGTGAAATGAATCGCGGTGAAGCCGAGGACGCGCGCGGCCTCGACGTTGGGCAGGCTGTCGTCGATGTAGACCGCCGACGACGCCTGCACACCGTACCGGTCGAGCAGCGTGTGATAGATCCGCGGGTCGGGCTTCACGAGGCGTTCGGCTCCGGAGACCACGATGCCCCGAAACCACGACATCCACTCGAAGGTGTCTCTGGCGTACGGAAACTTCTCCGCCGACCAGTTCGTCAGGGCGTACAGCGGTACCCCGGCCTCGTGCAGCGCTCGAAGCGTCGTCACGGTGCCGTCGATCTGGCCGCTGATCATCTCCGTCCAGCGATGGTGGTAGGCCGCGATCAGCTCCGAGTGCTCCGGAAACTGCTCGCTCAATACGGCCACGGCCTCGTCCCAGCTCCGCCCGGCATCCTGCTCGCGGTTCCACTGCGGCGTGGTGACCTCGGCGAGAAACTTCTCGACGGCTTCGTCATCAGGCAGCAGCTTGCGATAGAGATAGCGCGGATCCCAGTCGACGAGCACCCCACCCAGGTCGAACACGACCGTCGGCGATTGCTGCACCGTCATACGTTGAAGCCCAGAGCCCGCAACTGCTCCCGTCCCTCGTCGGTGATCTTGTCCGGGCCCCACGGGGGCATCCAGACCCAGTTGATCTTCAACTGGTTCACCAGACCGTCGGTGGCCGCAGCCGCCTGCTCCTCGATCAGGTCGGTGAGCGGGCAGGCCGCACTGGTGAGCGTCATGTCGATGGTGGCGACGCCGTCGTCGTCGACGGACACGCCGTAGATCAGGCCGAGGTCGACGACGTTGATGCCCAGTTCGGGATCGACGACGTCACGCAGGGCTTCCTTGACGTCTTCGACATCAACGGTTGCTGTCATGAGGGTGAGCCTCCTTCGGTCGTAGCTACGGCGCGAGACAGCGCGTCCTTGAACGCCATCCACGACAGCAGCGCGCATTTGATCCGAGCGGGGTACTTCGCCACGCCGACGAAGGCGATGCCGTCACCCAGGACGGCTTCGTCGGGCTCGATGACGCCCTTGCTCTGCATCAGTTCCACGAACGACTTCTCGACGGCGAAGGCGTCCTCGATGCGCCGCCCGTTGAGCAGTTCGTACAGCACGCTGGCCGAGGCCTGGCTGATCGAACAGCCCTGCCCGTCGTAGGACAGGTCGTTCAGCGTCGCACCGTCGGTTGCCACCCGCACGGTGATCTCGTCACCGCAGGTGGGGTTGACGTGGTGAGCCTCGGCGTCGAACGGCTCCCGCAGCCCGCGCCCGTGCGGGTTCTTGTAATGGTCCAGGATGATCTCCTGGTACAGGCTGTCGCTCACCCGAAGAACCTCTTCACCCGCTCCAGGCCATCGGCCAGCGCGTCGATGTCGTCAGTGGTGGTGTACACATAGAACGACGCGCGGGTGGTGGCTGGTATTCCGTAGCGCACACAGACCGGACGGGCGCAGTGGTGCCCGACCCGCACGGCCACGCCGTGCTCGTCGAGGACCTGTCCCACGTCGTGCGGATGAATGCCGTCGAGGGTGAACGAGATGGTGCCGCCGCGGTCGACTGGTGAATCCGGACCGATGATCGTCACGCCGTCGACGTCGGCGAGCATGTTCAGCGCGTAGGCGGTGATGGACTCCACGTGCGCGTTGACATGGGCCATGCCCAGACCGCTGAGGTAGTCCGCCGCGGCGCCCAGCCCCACCGCCTGGGCGATGGGTGGCGTGCCGGCCTCGAACTTGTGCGGAGCAGCCGCGAACGTCGACCCCTCCATCGCCACGGTCTCGATCATCTCCCCGCCGCCGAGGAACGGCGGCAGCGCGTCGAGCACCTCGCTGCGACCCCACAGCACGCCGATGCCGGTCGGCCCACACATCTTGTGTCCGGTGAAAGCGAGCAGGTCGACGCCGAGCTCGCGAACGTCGATCGGCATGTGCGGCACCGACTGAGCACCGTCGACCAACACCAGCGCACCGACCTCGTGAGCGCGCGCGGCGATCAGCGCGACGTCGTTGAGCGTGCCCAGGATGTTCGACTGGTGCACGAGCGAGACGACCTTCGTGCGGGGCGTGATGAGCTCGTCGAGCTGGGCGAGGTCGAGTCGACCCTCGTCGGTGATGCCGAACCACCGCAGCCGTGCGCCGGTGCGCTGAGCGGCGAGCTGCCACGGCACGATGTTGGAGTGGTGCTCCATCTCGGTGATGACGATGTCGTCGCCCGGGCCGAGGCGATACCTCGGATCGTCGGCCAGCCCGCTGGCCAACGTGTTCGCCACCAGGTTGAGCGCTTCGGAGGCGTTCTTGGCGAAGATCACCTCGTCGCGCGAGGGAGCCCCGATGAACGTCGCGATCGTGTCGCGCGCGCCCTCGTAGGCCGCGGTGGCCTCCTCACCGAGCTGGTGCACCGCCCGGGCCACGTTGGCGTTGTGGCGGGTGTAGTGCTCGGTGAGTGTGTCGAGGACGGGCTGCGGCTTCTGTGACGTGTTGGCCGAGTCCAGATACACCAAGGGGTGATCGCCGGCCAGCCGCCGCTGCAGGATCGGGAAGTCCTTGCGGACCCGGTCCACGTCGAGCGGGCTGGTCACTTCACGTGCCACGATGCGCTCCTCTGGATCGAAGACCGGATCATCCGCGCACCGATCCGCAACTCAGGCGCTCGCGCCGACGTAGTCGACGTAGCCCTGCTCCTCGAGCTTGTCGGCCAGCTCCGGGCCGCCCTCCTCGGCGATCTTCCCGCCGACGAAGACATGGACGAAGTCGGGCTTGATGTAGCGCAGGATCCGCGTGTAGTGGGTGATCAGCAGCACGCCCTTGTCGCCGTTCGCGGTGAAGCGGTTGACCCCGTCGGACACGATCCGCAGCGCGTCGATGTCGAGGCCGGAGTCGGTCTCGTCGAGGACGGCGAACTTCGGCTGGAGCAGCTCGAGCTGCAGGATCTCGTGCCGCTTCTTCTCACCACCGGAGAAGCCGGTGTTGAGGTCGCGCTCGGCGAAAGCGTCGTCGATGGCCAGGTTCTGCATCGACTCCTTGACGTCCTTGACCCACGTACGCAGCTTCGGCGCCTCGCCGTCGATGGCGGTCTTGGCGGTACGAAGGAAGTTCGACACCGACACACCCGGAACCTCGACCGGGTACTGCATGGCGAGGAACAGCCCGGCCCGGGCACGCTCGTCGACGGTCATGTCCAGCACGTCCTCGCCGTCGAGGCGGACGCTGCCGCTGGTGACCGTGTACTTGGGGTGCCCGGCCAGGGAGTAGGCCAGCGTGGACTTGCCCGACCCGTTGGGGCCCATGATGGCGTGGGTCTGGCCGCTCTCGATCGTGAGGTCGACACCGCGCAGGATCTCCTTCGGGCCGGCCTCGGTCTCGACCGACACGTGCAGGTCGCGGATCTCCAGGTTGCTCATATCGTGGGTGTTCCTTCGTGTCCGTAGTTCGTCAGTGCAGTGCTGGCAGGGAGCATCATCAGGCGCCTTGGGCCGCGAGCTCCTCGGCCACGGCCAGTTCGCGCTCGACGGTGGCCATGAGCCGCTCGGAGATCGCCGGGACGCCGACGCGGTTGATCAACGACGCGAAGAACCCGCGAACCACGAGTTTGCGGGCCAGTTCGGGCGGGATCCCGCGCGCCTGAAGGTAGAACAGTTGCTCGTCGTCGAAGCGGCCGGTGGCGCTGGCGTGCCCGGCGCCTTCGATCTCGCCGGTCTCGATCTCGAGGTTGGGCACGGAGTCCGCGCGGGCGCCGTCGGTGAGCACGAGGTTGCGGTTGAGCTCGTAGGTGTTGATGCCCAGAGCCTGCTTGCGGATCAGCACGTCGCCGATCCACACCGCGTGCGCACCCTTGCCCTGCAGCGCGCCCTTGTACTCGACGTCGCTCCTGGAGTTCGGTGTGTTGTGGTCGACGACCAGGCGGTTCTCGATGTGCTGGCCGGCGTCGACGTAGTACAGACCCAGCAGCGTCGCGTCGCCGCCCGGGCCGGCGTAGTCCAGCGTGGTTCCGGTGCGAACGAGATCACCGCCGAAGGAGATGACCGCGTGCCGCACCGTCGCGTCTCGTCCGACGTGGACGTGCTGGTGCGACAGGTGAACGGCGTCGTCGTCCCAGTCGTGCACCGTCACGACGACCAGCTCGGCACCGTCACCCACGACGACCTCGACGTTGTCGGCCAGCGCAGCCGAGCCGAGGTACTCCAGGATCAGCACCGACTTGCTGTGCCGGCCCGCGGTGACGACCACGTGGCCGGCCGCGCCCTGCTCGGCCGACCGCCCCGTCAACGTCAGCACCGTCGGCTGATCGACGACGGTGTCGGCGGGAACGTCGACAGCCACGACCTTCTCGGCGCTGGCCCAGGCGCGGGCACTCGGCCGGTCGACGGGTACGTACGTCGACGTGCCCCGGCGCGGGTCGTCGGCGCCCACCGTCGTCACGGCCACCTTCGGGTCGGCGTCGACGGAGACGTCGACACTGCCGTCGAGCGGAGTGTCGTCGTGCAGTCCACGCAGTCGCGACATCGGCGTGAACCGCCATTCCTCCTCGCGACCCCGGGGTACCTCATGGGCGTCGACGTCGAAGGAGGCGAAGCGGTCGAGTGCCCCTTCCGCTGCCTCGGCGCCGGCGCCGTGGGAGTGCTCAACCAGGCCGTGCTGAGCCGTATCGATGCTCATCTACTCGCTTCCATCTTCATCCGTGGGCTTCGGGACTGGGCTCGTGAGCAAACACTCACCCGACCGCGCCTTCCATCTGCAGCTCGATCAGGCGATTCAGCTCGAGTGCGTACTCCATCGGCAGCTCGCGCGCGATGGGCTCGATGAACCCCCGCACGATCATCGCCATGGCCTCGTCCTCGGGGATGCCGCGGCTCATGAGATAGAACAGCTGCTCCTCGCTGACCTTCGACACCGTGGCCTCATGGCCCATGGACACGTCGTCGTTGCGGATGTCGTTGTACGGGTAGGTGTCCGAGCGCGAGATCCCGTCGACCAACAGGGCGTCACACAGCACCGTGCTGGCGCTGCCGGTGGCCCTGGGCATGACCTGCACGAGGCCGCGGTACGACGTACGGCCGCCGCCGCGTGCCACCGACTTGGACACGATGGAGCTCGACGTGTGCGGCGCCATGTGCACCATCTTCGAACCGGAATCCTGGTGCTGCCCCTCGCCGGCGAAGGCCAGCGACAGCGTCTCGCCCTTGGCGTGCTCGCCCATCAGCCAGATCGCGGGGTACTTCATCGTGACCTTGGAGCCGATGTTGCCGTCGATCCACTCCATGGTGGCGCCTTCGGCAGCCGTGGCGCGCTTGGTCACCAGGTTGTAGACGTTGTTCGACCAGTTCTGGATGGTGGTGTAGCGCGCCCGGGCGCCCTTCTTGACCACGATCTCGACCACGGCGCTGTGCAGCGAGTCCGAGGAGTAGATAGGCGCGGTGCATCCCTCGACGTAGTGCACGTAGGCATCTTCGTCGACGATGATCAGGGTCCGCTCGAACTGGCCCATGTTCTCGGTGTTGATGCGGAAGTAGGCCTGCAACGGAATGTCGACGTGCACACCCTTCGGCACGTAGATGAACGATCCGCCGGACCAGACCGCGGTGTTCAGCGCCGAGAACTTGTTGTCGCCGGCCGGGATGACCGAGCCGAAGTACTCCTTGAACAGCTCGGGGTGCTCGCGCAGGCCGGTGTCGGTGTCGAGGAAGATGACACCCTGCTCCTCGAGGTCTTCCCGGATCTTGTGATAGACGACCTCGGACTCGTACTGCGCGGCGACACCGGCGACGAGGCGCTGCTTCTCCGCCTCGGGGATGCCCAGCTTGTCGTAGGTGTTCTTGATGTCCTCGGGGAGCTCCTCCCACGAGGTGGCCTGCTGCTCGGTCGAGCGCACGAAGTACTTGATGTTGTCGAAGTCGATGTTCGACACATCCGCACCCCACGTGGGCACGGGCTTCTTCTCGAACAGGCGCAACGCCTTCAGCCGGGTTTCGAGCATCCACTCCGGCTCGTCCTTGAGCGCGGAGATCTCGCGGACGACGTCTTCGTTCAAGCCCCGCTTGGCGGTGGCGCCGGCGTCGTCGGCGTCGGCCCAGCCGTATTCGTAGCGGCCGAGCCCTTCGAGCTCCGGATGAGCGGTGGTGGTCATCTATGCGATCCTCTCCGCGGATTCGTGTCGTGCATCAGGTCGTGCTGCGCCGGAGATCTCCGGACTCCGGGAACGTGCGTGGTGCAGACGTCTTCGCCGTTCGCGATGGTGGCGATGCGCTGCACGTGGGTGTCCAACAGCCGGGCGAAAGCCTCGGTCTCCGCCTCGCACAACTGCGGGAACTGCTCGGCAACGTGCGCCACCGGGCAATGGTGCTGACACAGCTGCTCGCCGCCGCCCACCGGTGCCGCCTGCACCGAGGCAGCATAGCCATCAGTCGACAATACCTCGGCGAGAACGGCGGCACGCCGTTCCGGAGCTGCGGCCTCGAGCGCCGGGCGGTAGCGCTCCTCCAAGTCGGCGATGCGGCGGCGGGCGAACTCCAGCACCAGATCGTCACCGCCGGTGTCGGCCAGGAACCGCAACGCTCCGACCGCGAGGTCGTCGTACGAATGCTCGAAGGCGTCACGACCCTCGGGCGTCAGCACGAACACCTTGGCCGGCCGGCCACGGCCCCGTTGGCCGTAGACGCGCTCCTCTTGCGGCTCGAGGATGCCCTCGGCGACCAGAGTGTCCAGGTGCCGACGGACCGCCGCCGGGGTCAAGCCGATCAGCTCGGCCAGTGCCGCCGCCGTGGACGGGCCGTTCTCGAGCACCGCACGCGCCACCCGCTCACGCGTGCGAGCATGAGCATCTGCGGCGACGGGACCGCTCCCCGTCGCCGGCACCTGCTCATGCGTGTTTTTCACAACACCATCGTGCTCTTTTTCCGGGCGACTCTCAACCTGCTGATCGTGTGTTGCGTCACGCAGGTCACCCTTACCTCCTCTGTACCTCCACCT
>Ga0079224_100000932_pt1 | contig 31627 bp, 23 predicted proteins | sample Stecom2015_FD_80414 | JGI IMG/M metagenome (GOLD analysis project Ga0079224, IMG submission 80414) | Agricultural soil microbial communities from Utah to study Nitrogen management - Steer compost 2015 | ecosystem: Environmental > Terrestrial > Soil > Agricultural land | place: USA: Utah... | reverse complement strand
GTGGCATCTGGCTGCATATGGCGGCCGATCGACCGTTGTGGGTTTGTGCTGGTCAGGTGCCGTATTGACTGATCATGTTGGTGCCCCCGGCAGGATTCGAACCTGCGACACACGGTTTAGGAAACCGTTGCTCTATCCCCTGAGCTACGAGGGCGCACCCTGACGGGGCACGGCTTTCAAGGGTACCTACCGGCAGGCTGGCATCGGCAATCAGGGCACGCAAGCGACTTCACACCCAGAACACCAACCTCGATCAAGATCGCGAACCCCCGACCCGAGCCCGAAAGGCCCCCGCACGGCTCCGCAAGCCTCCGGCAGGCTCGGCAAACCTGAGTGGCACCTCAAGAACCGAACAGACGTCGAATAGATTGCCGACTCTTGATGCGCCAACGGATCAGGCAACGGTCAGAGTCGAAGCCGCGGTCGGGGCCGGCATGTTACCGCTCAGGTTCGCACGCGCAGCCTGATCGTCCCGGTGGCATCCTCCGGCGGGTTAACCACCACCGTGTACGTACCCGACTCCGCCAGCGTCGCCGCGGCGATCTCGCCGGAGCCACCGATGACGCAGCCGACGGCGACCAGCGCCTGGCCAGGGCCGAGGAGGGATAGCATTCCGCACGAATCCGGCAACGTCGACTCGGTCGCCTCAACCGTGACTACCTGGCCGGCCGAGCCGGCAAAGGTGAAGCGGGACACCGCGCCGGGCTGGCCGATCGTCGCCACGACAGTCGGCCCGTTGACGGTGATCGTGCCTGCCTGGTCGACCGCCTCGATGAGGCGGATGGTGACCTGCCCGGTGTTGGACTCGGCCGGGTTGACGACGATCGCATAGCTCCCCGTCTCCGCAAGCTCGACACCATCGATGAACCCGGTGCCGTTCAGGATGCAGCCATTGGCCACCACGGATCCGGACGGAGCCTGCAGAGCCAGCACACCGCACTGGTCGGGCAGCGTGGCCTGCGTCGCGTCGACGTACACTTTCTGCCCCGCCACGCCAGAGAACGTGAATCGGGCTCTCGCCCCGGGCTCCGTCACCATTGCGGTGAGTGCGGGACCGTCCACTTCGATCGGCTCCTCCTGGTCCACCGGAAAGACCAGGCGCAGCCTCGCCGTGCCAGTCGCATCACCAGGCGGGTCGATGACGACGGCGTATGTGCCGGTGTCCGGCAGTCTCAGGGTGTCCACATGTCCTGAGCCATTGATGATGCAGCCATTGGCCAACAGGCCACCATCCGGCCCAAGGACACGCAGCACGCCGCAGGAGTCGGGTAGCGTCGTGGCGACCACATCCACATACAACAGCTGCCCGGCCGTCGCCTCGAACTCCACTGTAGAAGTACCGCCAGGCTCCGTCACCTCGACCGCCGTCGACGAGGCACTGGCCCCGGCCAGCGACACCAAGGATTGGGTCGCTCGCGCAGCCGCCGCGAAGTCTGCGCTGCCGGTGTTGATCAAATCGATGACGCATGCGTCCAGCGACACCGGATCGGTGACGCCGAGCCGGCGGCATATCTGGTCGGCCCAGCCACGCCGATGCTCGCCGGGACCCGTCTCGGGCCGGTCGGGAAAGCTTCGATCGGTGTACGTGGCGGTGCTGGCGCCGTCGACGTAGGTGAACAGCGAGGATGCGTCCGACACCCGCAGGCCGTCCGCGTAGCTGGGATAGAGAGCGTCGAATGTTATCTCGCCAATCGGTTCGCCAGCGCCAACGCGCACGTCATTTCCAGCGCCGACGCGCACGTCGTTGGACCGGTCACCGTCGGCGTCACCGAAGAGCCCGGTCACCTTGCCGGCCCGGCCAGCGTGGAGCCACACGTACAGGTGCAGGCCCCAACGGCCGATGGGGCGGATGACGGCGTACGAGGTGTCCGGCCAGCCCACGGTGAACCGCTCTCCCCAGCCGTCCTGCCTTGACGTGTAAATGACCTCGCCGCCGTTGGGCAATTCAACCGAGCCGTTCTCGCGCTCAGCCCCGTTGACCACCAGGCGCAGGCGGCCGTCAACGATATTCACCTCAACCCGGTCGCCGCCGACGTCGGCCGCGACCGCCGAGTTCACTGCGACGGTTCGGCTACCGGGCACTGGCGCTTGCCGGGCCTGAATCTGAAACGCGTCGGTTCCGGTCGCGGTCGGGTCGTGCGCCACGACGAACTCGCCCACCGCCTGAAAGTCGAACCGCAGCCCGTCGAACGTGGCGATGTGCGGGTCCCCATTGGAGTCCGCCGGCCGGCCATCCTCCGGCTCCGGGCAGCCGTCGCGCGGGTGGCAGAGTGGATCGCTCGGCATCGACGGCCGGCACTCTCCGCCCGGCAGCGTATGCCCGCCGTACTCAGTCCGCGCCGGCCGTCCCAAAGCCGTACGGCGTGCATTCTCCGCGCGGACGGCGTTGACCTCCTTGACCGCGATGCCAGTGCGCGTGCCGTCGACGAGGATGCACTCGTGTAGGTTCACGCCCTCCGGCGTGGTGTCCTCGAACGCGTGGTAGAGCTCGTGATACAGCGAGTCGCACGGGTGGCGCGGCGTGCCGTCCGTGTACGGATCGGTGTCGTCCGGATCCCAGATCACGAAGATCTGGGTCGGGGAGATCCGGTACTCGCCGTTGCCACCACCCCCGGTGTCCCGGACCACCGTAACCCTCACTGACGGATCGTCCAATGTGGGCAGGATGCCTCGGGGGTCACCACCCGGGGCGCGCATGCTGTCCAGGCAGTCGCCGAGCGGGCCGGCCAGGCTCGAGTCGCCGGTAGCGATGGTCGCGGATGCGGGCGCCGGCCGCAAGTCCAGCACCGCCACGCCCACCGCGAAGAGCAGGACGGCGGCCGCTGCAGCCATCACACGCTGGCGCCGGCGCCGCAGCAACAGCACGACAACCAGACCGCCGACGAGCAGCATGAGTCCGCCGCCGGCAGCGATCGCCCACCACAACCACGAGGACTGCACCGTCGTGACCCCGGCGGCCGTCGAGCCAGCCGCACAGAGCGGAGGTCCAGCGTCGGGGAGCACCGGCACGGCGTACCTCGCCTCGAGGATCAACGGCTTGGCCGGATCGAACGGGTACAGCGCCCCGATGGTGAACTCGGGCGCCCAGCTCACCTCCAGGAGGGAGTGCCTGTCGTCGCCGGCCGGCACCACCTGCAGCGGCAGATCCAGCGACGCGCCCGGATCCAGTGTCTGCAGCCGCTGCCGCAGCAACTCACCGACGTCCTCATCGAACGATGGCAGGATCGCGACCGGTGCGACCGGCACACCGTCCTGCTCGACCCGCGTCAGTGTCACGGTTCCGAGAGTCGTGGCGGCGACCTGGCACGGCTGCGAACCAGTGTTGGTCAGCACGAGCACCCAGCCGGCCGAGCCGTCAGCCCGGATTGTGGCCTGCAGATCGGCAGTCGTTCCGGCGTACGCCGGGCCCGGGTAGCCCAGGAGCGTTGCGATCGCGGCGAGGACGGCGGGGAGCAGAGGGCGAGGCCGTATGCGCACCGGACTCCTTCAGGTCGAGATGATCACTGATCGCCTACGTTGTAGCGGCGTTGCGGGACAAGAACCACGGAGAGTCGGACATCTGGCGCCACCATTGCGGCGGATCCTCGGTAGCCTCGAGTTACGGCCGAAGACCTGGAGGCGCGGGCAGGGGGGTTTGCCGTGGCGTTGCCGCTGGAGGACTACGCACTGCTGGGCGATACGCACACGGCGGCCCTGGTGGGCCGGGACGGGTCGGTGGACTGGCTCTGCCTGCCGAGGTTTGACTCGGACGCCTGTTTCGCGGCGTTGCTGGGCAAGCCTCGGCACGGGCGATGGCTGCTCGCCCCGGCGGTGCCAGTGACCGAGACTCGCCGCCGATACATCGGCGACAGCCTGGTGTTGGAGACCGAGTTTCGTACGGCGGAAGGCGCCGTCCAGGTCGTCGACTGCCTGCCGATCGCAGACCGGCGTTTTGATCTGGTACGGCAAGTGCGGGGAATCTCCGGCCGGGTACCCATGCGCACTGAGGTCCTGCTCCGGTTCGACTTCGGCCGTACCGAGCCGTGGATCCGGTCCCTCGACGGACGCCACGTCGCCATCGCCGGACCCAACACCATCTACCTCGACGGGCCACTGGACAAAAGCGACGGCCAGGGGACGCTCGACTCGGTGTTCGAGGTTTCGGCCGGCGAGACCGTCGACTTCCAGCTCACCTGGATTGGCCCTGGACAACCACCGCCGCCAGTGCTGGACGCCGGCACCACCATCGACCACACCACTCGGTGGTGGCAGGAGTGGGCTGGCCGGTGCACCTACCAGGGGCCGGACCGGGACACCGTGATGCGATCGTTGCTCACACTGAAGGCGTTGACGTACGCCCCCACGGGCGGGATCGTCGCCGCGCCAACCAGCTCGCTCCCCGAACAGCTGGGCGGCGTCCGGAACTGGGACTACCGGTTCTGCTGGATCCGCGACGCCACCTTCACCCTGCTGGCGCTGCTGGACGCTGGATACATCGAGGAGGCGATCGCATGGCGGGAGTGGCTGCTGCGTGCGGTCGCCGGCCGTCCCGAGCAAATGCAGATCATGTACGGCGTCGGCGGGGAGCGCCGGCTCACCGAGGTCGAGGTGGCGTGGCTGCCCGGGTATGAGAGCTCCGCACCAGTGCGCATCGGCAACGCCGCCGCTGAGCAGTTCCAGCTCGACGTGTACGGCGAGTTGATGGACGCCATGCACACCGCTCGCACCCTTGGAGTCCCCCCATCCGAGGACGCCTGGCGGGTACAGCGAGAGTTCCTCGACTACCTCGAATCCTGTTGGCGCGAACCGGACGAAGGCATCTGGGAGATCCGTGGCGCGCGCCAGCACTTCACGCACTCGAAGGTCATGGCCTGGGTCGCGGCCGACCGTGCCGTCAAAGGCGTGACGATGTCTGGTTTGGACGGTCCAGTCGACCGCTGGCGGGCACTGCGCGACCAGATCCACGAAGAAGTGTGCCGGGAGGGCTACGACCCCGACCGCAACACGTTCACCCAGTACTACGGCTCCAAGAGCCTCGACGCGGCACTGCTGCTGATCCCGGCGGTCGGCTTCCTTCCGCCAGAGGATCCACGCGTGCACGGGACGGTCGCCGCGATCGAACGGGAACTCTGCCACGACGGCTTCGTCCAGCGGTACACGCAGTCCGCGGACTTGGCCCATGTGGACGGGCTGCCGCCCGGGGAGGGTGCGTTCCTGGCCTGCACCTTCTGGCTCGCCGACGCACACATCCTCACCGGCAACACGGAACGGGGCCGCGAAATCTTCGACCGCCTGGCAGGCATCGCCAACGACGTGGGACTGCTGGCCGAAGAGTACGACGTGACCGCCGGCCGGATGGTGGGCAACTTCCCGCAGGCACTATCGCATCTGCAGCTCGTCGATACGGCGTACAACCTCACCCAGGCGGCCGCTCCCGCCCGCCAGCGAGCACACCACGGGGTCGCGCAATGAGAAGCCGCAGCGGCATACCGGAGGCGGTCGCGCTGCTCGCGACTACCAACGTCATCAACAATCGCGTCCTGCCGTGGTTGCATGCGCGTACGGCTTCTTCTCGTGCCGCGTCCAGAGGGGGCCCGTCCGTGGCGTACGTCGGGTCCTGCCTGCTCACCGCATCGGCACTTGTGGCGCTCGCCCGCCGCCGCGGCTTGACGTGGAAGGAGCTGGGGCTCGGCGGGCACAGCCTCCGCCGCGGACTGATCGGCGCAGCCGGCGCCGCGGCGACGGTCGGCGCGGTCTATGGTGCAGGGCTTGCCATGCCGCCGACCCGGTCGCTCTTCGCCGACGAACGGGCCGCCCCCCGGCTCAGCGGTGCCGCGTACCAGGCGCTCGTGCCTGTGCCGTTTGGGACCGTGCTGCTCGAGGAGGTCGGCTTCCGGGGCGTCCTGTGGGGACTGGTCAAGCGGCGATACGGCGCGGCAGCGGCGACCGCCGCATCGTCAGTCCTGTTCGGACTGTGGCACGTCCTGCCCGCACGCGAGCTGGCGAAATCGAACACCACTGTGGCCAGTGCGGTCGGTAGCGGCGCTCGGCTGACCGCCACGTCGGTGGCCGGCACAGCGCTCGGCGGGCTGGTCCTCAGCGAGCTGCGACGGCGCAGCGACAGCCTGCTCGTGCCCGCCGGACTCCATTGGGCGCTCAACGGTCTGGGCTACGTCGCAGCCGTGCTCGCGAAACGAGGGCGCTAGCCCACGGGGTCGGTGTCCTTGACCTTGCGGTCGTCGCGAAGCTCCAGGTACGGCTCGCTGCGTCCGTCGTGGCCGGCGGCCATGGCCCGGCCGCGCTCCAGCTCCGCGTCGATCTCGGCGCCGAACAGGATCGCGATGTTGGTCAACCACAGCCAGATCAGGAAGATGATGGCCCCGGCGATCGCGCCGTAGGTCTTGTTGTACGAGGCGAAGTTGGCCACATAGAGGGCGAAGCCGGCCGATGCGATCAGCCACACAAGCACGGCCACGACACCGCCCGGTGTGATCCAGCGGAAGCCGCCCTGCCGGGCGTTCGGCGAGGCCCAGTACAGCACGGAGAACATCAGGCTCACCAGGATGACCAGCACCGGCCACTTCGCGTTGCTCCACACGGTGACCGCGGTCGAGCCAAGCCCGATGGCGTCGCCAACCTGCCTGGCGAAGTCACCCGTGAAGATCACGATGAGCAGACTCAACAACAGCATGACGCCGATGAGGGCTGTAACGCCCAGCCGGATCGGCAGCTTCTTCCAGATCGGCCGTCCCTCCGGTACGTCGTAGATGGCGTTGGCCGCTCGCATGAAGGCGCCGATGTAGCCGGAGGCCGACCAGAACGCGACCAGCAGACCGAGGATCGCCACCAGGCCGGCGGTGCTGCCACTCTGCCGCACCTGGCTGATCGCCGAAGCGAGGAAGTCCCCCGCCTGGCCCGGTGCCGTGTCCTGCACGAACTGCTGGATCCGGTCCGCGGTCGATTGGCCGAGCAGGCCGACCGCCGAGAACAGCACCAGCAGCGCCGGGAAGATGGAGAGCACGCCGTAGTAGGTGAGCGCCGCCGCCCAGTCGACGATGGAATCCCGCTGCGACTCCTTGACCGCTCGCTTCAGTGCCGCGAACCGTTGGGTCCCAGTGAGCCTGGCGGGACTGCTCGGCCCCTCGTCCGGGCCGACAGGTTCCGTGCGGGTCAACTCGCGATCACCGGCGACTCGCTCAGATGGCCGCTCCCATTCGCCCGGCTCGGCTTGGCTACCGCCGTTGCCCGGCCGTACGCCGTCTTCGGGAGCGCTATCGCGGCGCCTTAGCAGTTTCATGGCCCTCACCTCTACGGTGGACTACCCGCTAGCCGGGCATGTGAACCATCGACGCTACACGCACCTCACTGGCCACAGGAGTCCGCCGAGCAACGTCTGGAACATTCGCATCGCCAAGCCGACGCCGACGAGTCGAGTAGCGCGGAGCGGGGCGACGCCGCGCCGCTCGGCGTGCCTAGCGCCCGATGCCGTCCGGACGGCCCCGGGCCTCCGTCTCGGCGGCGGCCGCCAGCCCGGCCGCCTCCATGCGCAGGTAGCGCCGGGTTCGGCGGCCCGTCAGGAGCCCAAGTACACCGGCGAGTGGCCCGGTCTGGTGGACGCCGATGCTGATCCGGGTGGTGCCGTCGGGCTCTGGGCCCAGTCGGTGGTAGGCGAGCGACCGCACGCCGGGCGAGGAAGCCTCCCAGGTGAACGACTCGCCGTCGCGTACCTCGCTCACCCGCCAGACGACCGGCGGGAAGCCCGGCTGTTTGACACGGTACCGCCGGCCGACCTGCAGCGCCGCTCCGTCGAGCGGAGTGACCGAATCGATCGACCGCGTCCATTTCGGCAGGGCCGTCACGGCGGCGACGGCCGCCCACGCCGGCTCGATGCCCGCCGCGGTCGTGATGGTCTCGTCGAACCTCATGTACCACATGGAACACCTCTGGGCATTGCGCCACCGAGCATTACGCCACTGAGCATTGCGCCAGCGAGCATTCGAGCGCGACGGCCATAAGCAGGCGTCAGGGTGTGAGGCCGGACTGGATGGCGAAGACAACGAGTTGCGCGCGGTCGCGGGCGCCGAGCTTCATCATGGCCCGGCCAACATGGGTGCGTACCGTTGCCGGGCTGACCACGAGCTCGGCGGCGATCTCGTCATTGGACTTTCCGGTGCCGACCCAGGCGACGATCTCCCGTTCCCGCTCGGTGAGCCGGTCGGCATCTGGGTGTGGCGTCCGCTGCGGCGCCCCGGCACTCGCGAACTGCTCGATCACCCGCCGGGTCACGGATGGCGAGAGCAGCGACCCGCCGTCGGCGACCACGCGGATGGCCCGTAGCAACTCATCCGGATCCGCGTCCTTCAGCACGAACCCACTGGCGCCACCGCGCAGCGACTCAAACACATACTCATCCAGTTCGAAGGTGGTCAGCATCACCACCCGAACCCCCGCGAGTGCAGGGTCGGCGGTGATCTCGCGCAGGGCGGCGAGGCCGTCCAGCACCGGCATCCGGACGTCCATCAGCGCCACGTCGGGCTTGGTCCGCCGGATGACCTGTAGCCCCTGCCGCCCGTCGGCGGCCTCACCCACGAAGTCGACGTCGGGTTCTCCCTCGACCAACGTACGAATGCCGAGCCGCACGAGGGCTTGGTCGTCGACCACTACCACCCTGATCATGAGCCATCCCTTGCCGGTTGCGCAGCCAGCGGCAGCCGGGCTCGAACGGCGAAGCCACCGCCGGGCACCGGGCCCGCGATGAGCGTGCCACCGAGGGCCCGCGCGCGGTCTCGCATACCGTCGATTCCGGTGCCCTCGGACCATGGTCCGGATGGACCGTACCCACTGTCGACCACCGCGATCTCCAGCTCCTCACCGACACGTCCAACCTGGACGGTTGCGGTAGCCGACGGGCCGGCATGCCGCAACACGTTTGTCAGCGCCTCCTGGACGATCCGGTAGGCGGCATGATCGAGCTCGTCGGGAAGATCTGAGGTGTCCATACTCGACTGTACGGTGACCGGAAGCCCGCCAGCCCGCATTCGGGCCGCCAGCGCAGGCAGGTCGCCGAGCCCGGTCCGCGGCCGCAGTGGGGTCGGCGCCGGTTCCCCGCCGGCTTGGAGACTCTGTGTGCCGGCTCCTCGCCGGAGCTCCTGGATCTCGGCTCGGAGCCCGTCGAGCGCCTCGGTGCTCGCAGACCGGATCGCCTCCAGCGCGGCGCGGGCCCCGGCGGGGTCGCGATCCAGGACCCGCAGGGCCACCCCCGCTTGCATCGCGATGACGGCGAACCCGTGCCCGGCAACATCGTGGACCTCCTGGGCCAGCCGCAGCCGCTCCTCCGAGACCGCACGGCGAGCCTGCTCCGATCGCACCGCGGCGGCCGCGTCCCGGCGTACCCGGATCGTCACACCAAGCGCGGCCGGCACCACAATCCAGGCGGCCACGCTGGCGAACTCGGTCCAGTCGCGAGTCCCTGCCGCGACGGCGATGGCGACCGCGACCATGGCAACCCCAAGGAGGGCAGAGGCGAAGGTCAACGATCGGCGCACGTCGGACCGAACGCACAGCCCGTAGACGGCCAGCGCCAGCGTCACCATGATGGGCCCGTAGGGGTACCCGGCGGCGAGATAGCTGACGGCCGCGCCACCAACAGCAAGGAATGTCCACAGTGGTCGGAGGTGCCAGGCAACCATGGTGAGCGCCGCCACCACCGCGAGCACGTACGCCCCGACCGGTGCCGTCCGGTCCTGGTTCGCCGCGGCGGGACCCGTGCCGAAGAGCGAAATGACGACCAGGGCGGCCGTGATGGCCACGTCAATGAGCAGGTCACGCCGTGCGGGGGCCATACCTAGACGGTAAACCGGCGCCGGTGCGGCCGTCCTGCGCGCGGGAACGTAGCCCGCGTACGCAAATCTGCGTACGCCAGATGCCAGTCACACGCTGATGTGCGCGACGCCCCCGGTCAAGAACCGTGGGGGCATGACCACAGAACTGATGCGAACGGAGCCACCCGGCACCGCCGTGGTGGTGACCGACGGACTCACCAAGCGCTACGGCGAGCGCGCCGCGGTCGACGCGGTCAGCCTCACCGTGCGACAAGGCGAGGTGTACGGGTTCCTCGGGCCGAACGGCGCCGGCAAGACGACCACGCTGCGCATGCTGCTCGGCCTGGTCCGACCCACGAGCGGGAGCGCCACAGTGCTAGGTCATCCGCCCGGGTCACCGGCGGCCTTGGCCGGCACCGGAGCGCTCATCGAGGGACCCGGCTTCTTCCCGTACCTCAGCGGCCGCGACAACCTGCGTGTGCTGGCTCGCTACCGCCGCCTTGATGACGTCGCGGTGGCGGCGGCGCTGGAGCAGGTCGATCTGACCGACCGCGCTGGTGACAAGTACAAGTCCTACTCGCTGGGCATGAAACAGCGCCTTGGCGTGGCGGCGGCGCTGCTTGGTGGCCCACGGCTGCTGATCCTCGATGAGCCGACCAACGGTCTCGACCCGGCCGGCATGGCGGACATGCGCGAGCTCATTCGATCGCTCGCCGACCACGGCCAGACGGTGCTGCTCTCCAGCCACCTGCTCGGCGAGGTGCAGCAGATCTGTGACCGAGTAGGGGTGATCTCCCGGGGCCGGCTGGTCGCCGAGGGCACAGTGGAGGAACTGCGCGGAGCATCGAGCCTGCTGGTGCGAGCCGAGCCGATGGAGACCGCCGCGTCCGTCGCGTACCGGCTCCTCGGTGATGGCCAGATATCCCAAGTGGATGGTGCCCTGCTGGTGCGCGACGGGGGCGACCGGGCCGCCGAACTGAACCGGGCGCTGGTCCAAGCCGGCGTCGCCGTCCGCGAGCTGCGCCCGCGGGAGCGGACGCTCGAGGACGCCTTCTTCGCCATGACCGACACGACGTTCGCCGATCAGGAGGAGAACCAATGATTGCGAACCTGCGCGCGGAACTGATCCGACTGGGGCGATGGCCAACCACGTGGGTGCTCGGCGGCACCTGGCTGCTGCTGAACCTCATCTTCGGCTACCTGTTCCCCTACCTCAGCTACCGCAGCGAAGGAGACATGGGTTTCGCCAGCCAGGTCTCCGATGACGCCATGGCAGCATCGCTGCTGGCGGAGATGCTCCCGCACGGGGTGCCCGCGACGATGGTGGCGGGCCTGCCGATGTTCGGCGGAGCACTCCTGCTCATCCTCGGGGCGACGGCGGTCGGCAGCGGCTACGGCTGGGGCACCTGGAAGACGATGTTCACGACCGGGCCACGCCGAGCCACCGTGCTGGCCGGCACCGTGGCCGCGCTGGGCGTCGCCCTGGTGGCGCTCGTCCTGGCCACGCTCGGGCTCGACGTGGTCGCCTCCCTCGTGGTGGCGAACCTCGAAAACCAGGCCGTGGTGTGGCCCGCCCTGATCGAGGTGCTCAAAGGGCTCGGCGCGGCCCTGCTCATCGGCGGCATGTGGATCACCGCCGGCGTCCTGCTGGGAACGCTCACCCGCGGTCCGGCGCTCGCGGTCGGTCTAGGGCTGGTGTGGGCGCTTGTGGTGGAGAACCTGCTGCGCGGCGTGGCGGCGCTCCTCGGCCCGATCGAGGCGCTCACCAAGGGTCTGCCCGGTACCGCGGCCGGCTCGCTCGCCGGTGCGCTGGGAGTGACACCTCAGGGCCAGCCCAACGGCACTCCAGGCGTCCTGGAGGTGCTCGGCGGTGGTACCTCGGTGCTCGTGCTCTGCCTGTACGTCGCCGGATTCGTGGCGATCAGCATGCTTTTGACCCAGCGCCGCGACATCGCCGGCTGAGCATGCAAAGGCCCCCTCTTAACGCTTTACGCGGTAAAAGGGCCCCTTACTAACACCATTACGACCACGGTTCCAAACAAGATCACGAATACGATCACGAACACGCGGCTACACGCGGTTACCAACACCCGGGGAAACGCGGAGGGTGGGCCACCGGCTGGCCCGGTGGTCCACCCTCTGCCACGTTCGCCGGTCACCAGCACGGGCCCGGGCAACCCGGGCCCGGCGGTACGGATAGGTTGTGGCCATGGCGACGGTGGATGTGCTGATCGTCGGCGCGGGCCCGACCGGGCTGGCGCTCGCGGCGGAGCTCGCCGCATTCGGCGTACGGCCGCGTATCGTGGACCGCTCGGAGGACCGGGCGCGCGAGTCGCGGGCCCTCGCGATCCAGCCCCGCACGCTGGAGGTGCTCGCACCGCTGGGAGTCACTGATCAGCTCGTCGCCGCCGGGAACCCGGCCGTCCAGCTCACCATGCACGCACCCGAACGCGAGATCACCCTGCCGCTGTTCGACCTCGGCATGGCCGACACCGCGTACTCGTACCTGCTCTTTCTCTCCCAGTCCGAGACCGAGCGCATCCTCGGCGAGCGCCTCGCGGAGAGCGGCGTAGCGGTCGAGCGGGGCGTGGAGCTCGTGAGCCTCCAGCTCGGTGACGACGCAGCGTCGGCCCTCCTGCGCCACCCGGGCGGTCGGGAGGAGCGGGTGGAGGCACGCTACGTGGTCGGCTGTGATGGCGGACGGAGTACGGTCCGCCGTTCCGCCGGCATCGGCTTCAGCGGCAGCACCTACCCGCAGACCTTCGTTCTTGCCGACGTCGACGCCGGCGGTCTTGCCTCGGACTCCGCGCACGCGTACCTCTCCGAGCGCGGCCCACTGTTCTTCTTTCCGCTGCGCACGCCGGCCCCGTGGCGGCTGATCGCCATGCGCGCGCCTGACGACCCGACACCGCCGGACGCCCCGCTGAAGCTCGCCGAGGTGCAGGAACTCGTCGACAAGTACACCGGCGGCGCGGTGCGGCTGAGCGATCCGGTGTGGATGACCAACTTCCGGCTACACCACCGCGCTGCGGTGCGTTACCGCTCGGGGCCGGTCTTTGTCGCCGGGGATGCCGCGCACGTCCACAGCCCGGCCGGTGCTCAGGGCATGAACACCGGCATCCAGGACGCGATCAATCTCGGGTGGAAGCTCGCCGGGGTCCTCAATGGAGGAATGGATCCCGCCATTTTGGACACGTACCATACCGAGCGAGCGCCGGTTGGTCGTACGGTACTGCGTTTTACCGACCGCGCATTCCGCGCCGCCACGTCGACGCGTGCGCCCTACCGGTTCGCTCGTAGCCGGATCGTGCCGGCGGTGTTGCCGTGGGTGGCGCGGCTGCGCGGCCCGAAGGCGTACGCCTTTCGCATGATCTCCGAACTCGCCATCCGGTACCGCAACAGCCCGCTCTCGGCGGACGGCCCGGGTGCGCCCCGCCGCGGGCCACGCGCTGGGGACCGGCTGCCCGATGGGCCGGTGATCCGCCAAGGTACGGAGACGACGCTGCACGCCGCCACGTCGCAGCCGGGCTGGCATCTGCTGCTGTGCGGGCCGGAGAGCGCATGGCCGGCGGAGTCGCAGCTGCCGGACGGGTACGGCGACACTATTTGCCTGCACCGTGTGTCCGTGGCGAGTGGGGCGGCGAGCGGGCGGCGCGTGCTCCAGGACGCCGATGGGCAGACGCTGCGCCGCCTCGGCCTGCGACCGGACGCGGCGGCGCACCTGCTGATCCGGCCGGACGGGTACATCGGATATCGGGCCGGCGGCGCGGATCTGCAGGGCCTGGTTGGGTACCTCAACAGGTGGCTGCCGCGGCCCGCCCGGACCGGTTCACGCCCGCGCTAGGAGGGCCGACGGGCCGTGGCCGGGGCGCCCCAGCGCTAAGCGCTCGGCGCTAAAGCCCTCGGCGTCAAGCGCCCAGCACTAAGCCCTCGGCGCTAAGCCCTCGGCGCTAAGCGCTCGGCGTTAAGCGCTCGGCGTTAAGCGCTCGGCGTTAAGAAGGGGCCCCTTTACCGCGCCAGGCGTTAAGAGGGGGCCCTTGCATGTCGAAAAGCGGGGGGCGCCGGACGACGAAAGGTGTGACGGTGCCCGGCGGAGGGGTCGGGCCGAACCAGAGAAGGAGTCACCATGAAGGTCCTGGTCATGATCAAGGGCAGCGGCGCGGACGAGGAGCGGTTCACTCCAGCAAAGATGGCCCCAGAGGCCGTCGAGGCGATGTTCGCGGCCATGGCCAGCTACAACGAGAAGCTTGCCAACGCCGGCATCCTGCTCGACGGGGCCGGGCTCCTGCCCAGCTCGGCGGGCGCGAAGGTGGTCTTCGAGGGCGGCACGACGTCGGTCGTGGACGGCCCGTTCACCGAGGCGAAGGAGATCATCGGCGGGTACTGGATCTGGCAGGTCAACTCGCTGGAGGAGGCCGTCGAGTGGGCCAAGCAGTGCCCCACCGACCCGAACGGGGTGCGTCAGGTCCTCGAGATCCGGCCGTACGCCGAGGAGGAGGACTTCGGCGAGGGGTACACGCCCGAGATCAAGGAGCGCGAGGCGCGGCTCGCGGAGCAGATCCGTGCCCAGCGCGAGAAGGCCTGACCGGCCGCTACGGAGCATAGGAACCGGGGCATGGACGTCCGGCGCACGGTCGAGGCGGTCTGGCGGATGGAGTCTGCCAATCTCGTGATCGCCTTGACTCGGCTGGTACGCGACGTGGGGCTGGCGGAGGATCTCGCGCAGGAGACCTTCGCCAGCGCCCTGCAGCAGTGGCCCGCCGAAGGCGTGCCTGAGAATCCAGCCGCCTGGCTGATGACGGTAGGCCGGCGCAGGGCGATCGACCTGATCCGGCGCGAACAGGCGCGGGCGGAGAAGTACGCCCAGATCGCCGCCGACCTGGGAAGCCAGACGGGAGGCGAGACGGGCGGCCAGAGCAACAGCGATGACATGCTGTCGCTCATCTTCGTCGCCTGCCACCCGGTGCTGTCCCGGGAGTCGCGGGCCGCGCTGACCCTGCGGATGGTGGGAGGCCTCAGCACCGACGAGATTGCCCGGGCCTTCCTGGTGCCGTCCGCGACCATGGGGCAGCGCATCTCCCGCGCCAAACGGACGCTGTCCGAGGCCCGGGTGCCCTTCGAGGTGCCCCGGCCGGACGAGCTGCCCAAGCGCCTCTCCGCGGTCCTCGAGGTGGTGTACCTGATCTTCAACGAGGGCTACTCGGCGACCTCGGGCGAGAAGTGGATCCGGACCGACCTCGCCGAGGAGGCGATGCGCCTCGGCCGGCGGCTCGCCGGACTGCTGCCCAAGGAACCGGAGGTGCACGGGCTTGTGGCGCTGATGGAGCTGCAGGCGTCCCGCTTCCGGGCCCGCACCGGGCCAGATGGCGAACCGGTGCTGCTCGCCGACCAGGATCGGTCACGCTGGGACCGCACGCTGATCGCGCACGGGCTGGCCGAGCTGCGGCGAGCGATGGCGTTGGGTCGGCCGCTCGGCCCGTACAGCGTGCAGGCCGCCATCGCCGGCTGCCACGCGCGGGCCCGCACCTTCGCCGAGACCGACTGGGAGGCGGTCGTCGCCCTCTACGACGCTCTGGCCCAGCTCAGCCCGTCGCCGGTGGTCGAGCTGAACCGGGCGGTCGCCGTGCTGCACGCCGACGGCCCAGAGCCGGCGCTGCAGGCGCTGGACCGGATCGGCGCCGACCCCCGGATGGTGCGCTATCACCTCTACGGGGCGGTACGCGGCGAGGTGCTGCAGCGCCTCGGCCGGCTCGCCGAGGCGGCCCAGGAGTACGAACGGGCGGCCGAGCTCGCCCCAAACCAACGCGAGCGCTCGCTGCTCATGGCCCGGGCCGCCGCGGCCAGCGCGCGCGACGGGAGCGGGTCAACCGCCTGAGGCCAACCGGGCTCAGCGGGGGCGGCGACCTCGGCGGGCGCGAATGTAGTCCGAGACCACGTACCGGCTCAGATCCTCCGCTGACGGTGTGAACACGCGGCCGCCGCTGCGCCGCGCGACCGCGTCAACGAACCGGCGCAGTCCCGGGTCCTCGCCGAGCATGAAGATGTTCAGCGTTGCCCCGTACCGCGTAAGGTGATCCACCTCCACGATGGTCGCCTCGATCGTCTCCCGGGTCGGCGGCCACCAAAACATCGGCCCGTCTGGTCCAATGTGGGCGGTCGGTTCGCCGTCCGTGACGACCAGCACGACCGGGTCGGAGTCGGCGTGCTTGCGTAGGTGCCGGGCGGCGAGACGCAGCGCGTGCTGGAGGTTCGTGCCCTGCATGAGCTCCGGCTCGACGGCGGCGAGCTCCGCCTGCGAGAGCGGGGAAGCGGTAAAGCCGAACCCGATGATCTGCAGGGCGTCCTGAGGGAACTTGGTGGCGACCAGATGCGAGAGCGCGAGCGCGGTCTGCTTCATGGGACCCCACCGGCCCTCGGCGACCATCGAGTAGGAGAGGTCCACGCACAGCGCCACGGCGGCAGAGGACCGGCGCTCCGTCTCGACCACCTCAAAGTCCTCCACTTGCAACTGCACGGGGACGCCGGCGCCGGCCCGCCGCACCGCCCGGGACACCGTCCGGACCACGTCCAGCGGCTGCTCGTCCCCGTACTCCCAGGGCCGCGAGGCACCGGTGATCTCACCGGCCGCGCCGGCGTCGCGGAGGTCGTGCTGCCCGCGTCGCGCGCGGGTGAGGTCGGCGAACACGGTCCGAAGCGCGGTGTTACCGAGCCGGCGCAGCGCCTTGGGGCTCAGCGTCAGCCCTTCGGCGTCCCGCAGCACCCAACCCTGGCGACGAAGCTCCCGCTCGAGCTCCTGCAGGCGGGCGACGTCGTCGGCCGCATCCCGCCCGAGGGAGCGTGACACCGCCTCGACGTCGATGTCGTCGAGCGTTGCGCCGGGATGCTCCTGGGCCAGCTGGTCCATGAGCTCGTCGAGCTCACCGATCTCCTCCAGCGCCGAGGCGGCCTCGCCATAGCCGAGCTGCCGCGGTCCCCGTACCCGCTCGCCCCGACCCCACTGCAGGTCGGGCCGCAGCGCCCGCAGGTTGTCGGTGAGGGCGGCCATCTCCCGGCCCAGCGGGCCGTCGCCCAACGCTTGCGCCATGAGCTGCGCGAGCTCCTCCTGCTGGGCGGGTGAGAGCGACCGCAGCAGCCGCTCCCCGGCCGCCGCCCGCCGCGCCAGGATGTCCACCAGCTCATCGACGGAGGACGGCTGCTCCGGGAAAAAGTCCCCGTGCCGGCGCATGAACTCCGCGAACTGATCGGTGGTGTCCTCACCCCTCGCGTGCCGTTCCAGCAGCGCATTGAGGTCGTGCAGCATCTCCGCCATCGCCTGCTGCGCGGCCGGGTCCCGCAGGCTCTGGGTGATGCCACGGAAGCGCTGCTCCACCACCTCCTGCCGGAGGTTGTCGAGGATCTGCTGATACAGCGCGCGCGCTTCGTCGCTCGCCCAGTCGTAGTCGCTGAGCTCCTCCACCGCCCGGGCGGTCGACCGCGGCAGATTGTCCAACATGGACTCGGCGAACCGGGCGGCGTCGTCGTCGCGGCGGCCGAGCTCCTCCCGCTCGGCGGCGATCGCCTGGTCGAGGAGCTGCTGCGCGCGGGTCACCGCGCCGTCGAGCTGACCTCGGCGCATCGCCTCCCGCCGGGCACGGCGTGCCCGGGCAAGCAGGTCATCCAAACCGCGCCGGCCGCCGAGGCCACGGCGGAGCAGGTTCCGCAGCGCCTCTCGCAGGCCGCCACCGGCGAGCACCTCGGCACCGATCTCGTCCACGGCCGCCCGCACGTCGTACGGCGGAGCCAGCGGGTCAGGCCCGCCCTGCCACTCGCCGTATCGATTGATCCGCATGCCGGTCTACTCCCGGTTGCCGTAGAGCGTCCGGCCCTCGACGGTGGTCGCCTTGGACATCCGCCGAGTGAGATGCAGCCCTTCCAGCACGAACTCGACACCGGACGCCGCCTCGGCCCGGTTCGGCGCGTCGCCAAAGCCGAGCCGTTCGAGCACCTTGGCGAGCCCTGGGACCGTTCCCACCTGGCGCAGGAGGTCCTCGGCGGCGACCAGCTCACCCGTCTCGATGATGCCGCCGTCGGCGACCAGGTTGATGAAGCTCGAGAGGTCGATACCGGCGAGGCGGGTACGGAACGTATCGGCGGTCGCGGTACGCAGCAGGTGGGAGAGAATCTCCACCTCGCGTCCCTCCTCGCCACTCTCGAACTCCACCTTGCCGCGCAGGGTGCTGGTCACCGACACCGTGTCACCGATACGGGCGACCGGGTTCTCCTCGCCGAGGATGCCGGCCCGGCGTAGCGCGGCGGCCGCCGTGGTCTCGGCCGCGGCGATCGCGAACCGGGCGGACACGCCAGACCGCGCGTCGACCGCCGGCGACTCCCGCACCGCCCGCGCGAACCGCGCCAACACCTCCACCAGGTGGTCGGGCACGGTGGCGACGAGGTGCGCCTCCTGCCGTACGAGCGCCATCTCCTGCTCGATCTCGGTGGGGTAATGCGTACGGATCTCCGCGCCGAACCGGTCCTTGAGCGGGGTGATGATGCGCCCTCGGTTGGTGTAGTCCTCCGGGTTCGCGCTCGCGACCAGCAGCAGGTCAAGGGGAATGCGCAGCTGGTACCCACGGACCTGGATGTCACGCTCCTCGAGCACGTTGAGCAGGCTCACCTGGATGCGCTCGGCCAGGTCCGGCAGCTCGTTCACCGCGAAGATGCCTCGGTTGGTGCGCGGGACGAGGCCGTAGTGGATGGTCTCCGGATCGCCCAGCGTGCGTCCCTGCGCGACCCGGATGGGATCGACGTCTCCGATCAGGTCGCCGACGCTCGTGTCCGGCGTGGCGAGCTTCTCGCCGTACCGGTAGCTGCGGTGTAACCACCCGATCGCCAGCGAGTCGCCGCACTCCTCGACCAGGCGCCGGGACGCCGGCGTGATCGGGTGCAGGGGGTGTTCGTTGAGCTCGGAATCGGGCAGCACCGGTGTCCACTCGTCGAGCAGGTTGACCAGGCTGCGGATGAGGCGGGTCTTGCCCTGGCCGCGCTCGCCGAGGAGCACCACGTCGTGGCCGGCCAGCAGTGCCCGTTCGAGTTCGGGCAGCACCGTGTCGTCGTAACCGACGATCCCCGGGAACCGGACCTCGCCGGCGCGCATGCTGGCGAGGAGGTTCTCCCGGATCTCTTGCTTGACGGTGCGGTATTCGTAACCGGCGGCCCGAAGCTCACCAAGTGTGCGGGGCAAACCCGCGGGGAACGTCACCACCCCCGCAACGCTAGCTCGCCCGGCCGGGTTCACGCACCAGATCACGATTTCGCCGATAGCTGACGATCCTCGGCGTCGGGAACGTCAGCTTAGTCGTCGGCCACGTCAGCCTCGCCGGGAACGTCAAGCCCGGCGCCGGGCAGGTCAGGCGGCGAGCTCAAGCACGACCTTCACATCGTCCGGTCGGGGGGCGAGCGCGTCGGCGAAGTTCTCCAGCGGCTCCCGCCGGGTAATCAGCGCCTCGAGAAAGCTCCGATCGGCGGCCTTCAGGGCCTCGGCGGCTTGCTGCCAATGGTGAGCGTTGGCGTTGACCGAACCGAAGACCGCGTTGTTCTCCAGCACGATGTCGCGGTTGGTCTGTCCAATGTCGATATCGATGTGCCGGCCACGGCTGGAGACGCCGGTCAGGCAGACGACACCGCCCGTGCCGATGCGCGTGAGCACATCGACGATGACCGGGGCCGCACCGGTGCACTCCAGCACGATTTGGGGCGTGACCCGGATATCGTCGAGGTCGCCGGAGTGATAGGTCGCTCCGAGCCGGCGCACCAGCTCGGGCTTTGGACCGTCGGCGACCCTGTCAAACACGTGTACGTCAAGTCCCCGCTCGACTGCGAAGAGGGCGGCGAAGAGGCCGATCGGCCCTGCCCCAGTGATGAGCACGGTATGCGGATCCCAAAACGCGCGCTGCCCGATATCGGTGATGTGCTGCCATGCCTTGGCGAGCACGCTCGCCGGTTCGAGCAGCACACCGCAGTGACCGAGCCCGGGGTCGATCTTCACCGCGTAATCCGCCTCGGTCCGCCAACGCTCCCGCGCGAACCCGTGCCGCTGCTTGATGCCGCGTTCCGTGTACTGGCCGTTGAGGCACATGTCCGGCTCACCTGCGGCGCAGGCCGGGCACGGCACTGGGTCGGGTCGGCGCACCAGCCCGACGATGAGGTCGCCGGGCTGGAACTTCGGCGAGCCGCTCTCGATGACCCGGCCGAGCGACTCATGCCCCAGGATCAGCCGATCGTCCGGACCGGGAGCCTCGCCATACTGCCCGCTCACGATCTCCCGGTCGGTCCCGCAGACGCCCACGGCGAGCGCCTCGACGAGCACCTCTCCCTCGCCAGGATCTGGCTCTGGAAGATCATCGACAACCCGGGCCGAGTCCGCCTTTCCGGCGTTGACCACCAGACCACGCATACCGCTCAGAGTAGTTGCCCGCAGGGGGCGACGGAGCGAGCTCGCGAGACTTGCCAAGAGACTCGCCGCGACATGGTGCCGACCAGGGCCCGTGCGCAGGCCAGCAAGGGCGCCCACCGGTACGCCGACAAACCTCGCAACGTACGGCGGAAGGGGCCATACGCTTGGGCTGAGAAGGCCGCAGCCGGGAGGCGTGCATGGTCCAGACACCGGTACGGGCGACGCCGGTCCACCCGTGGCCGGAGGCGACCCGCAGCGAGGTGCCGACCCCGGGAGATCGCACTCTCCCCCCAGAACTCGGGCCCGACGCGATCGCGGTGCTCGAAGGCGTCTCCTTCATGTACTCCGATGCCACCGGAGACGTGCCGCCCGGTTCCATCGGAGGACTGATACACGCCGACACGAGGCTCATCTCGACCTGGGTGTTGACCGTCAACGGCGCCCGGCTGCTGCCGCTGCGCTCCGGCAGCGTTGAGCATTACTCCGCCGCGTTCTTCCTCACCAACCCCGACCTCAGCGACAGCTACCCCACCCGAGGCACGGCTGTCTCCGGGCCGAACGACACCGGCCGCGACCGGCGCGCCATGCGGACCAACGAGATCAGTGTCCGCCGGCTGCGCTCCGTCGGAAGCGAGTTGCGGGAACGCATCGAGGTGTGGTGCTTCGCGAACGAGCTGCAGCCGGTGGAGATCCGGCTGTCGGTGGCGGCCGACTTCGCCGACCTCTTCGAGATCAAGGATGCGACACGTGGCCGGTCTCGCCACATTAGACGGTGGCAGGCTCCGGACTCGTCGGTGCTCGCGTACTCGTACGCCAACGGCGAGTTCTCCGCCGAGACCCGGGTGCAGGTAACGCCACCGGCGACCCGCATAGCCGGCGACGACCTCGTCTGGGAACTCGAGCTGGGTGCCGGGCGCTCGTGGACCGTCGAGATAACGGTGCCGTTCAGCCGAAGGCCGCGTTGGCGGATGCCGTCGCACCGCGGCTTCGGCGAGACGGCCGGCGGACCTGCGGATGAGGATGACGCGACCGCGCGGTGGTACGCCGAGATTCCCACCTTGGATAGCGAGTCGGCGCTGCTGTGCCGGATCGGCGAGCAGACGGCCCGAGATCTGCTGGCGCTGCGGGTCTTCGCTCGCGTCGAAGGCCACGACGTCGTCCTGCCGGCGGCCGGACTTCCCTGGTTCCTCACCGTCTTCGGCCGCGACACGCTCATCACCGCGTACCAGTCCGTCTCTTATGGACCGCAGTTGGCGCGGGGTGCGCTGATCCAGCTGGCCTCCTTGCAGGGCAAGGTGTACGACGACTTCAAAGACGAAGAGCCCGGCAAGATCATGCATGAGATCCGCCAGGGTGAGCTGACCGTGCTGGGGCTCAAGCCACACAGCCCGTACTACGGGACCGCGGACGCGACCATGCTGTGGCTCATCCTGCTCTCCGAGTACTGGCGGTGGACCGCTGACTCGGACCTCGTCCGGCTGCTCCGGCCGAACATAGAAGCCGCCCTCGCCTGGATCGACCGGGACGGGGATCGGGACGGAGACGGCTACGTCGAGTACCAGACCCGCTCGCCGCAGGGCATGGGCAACCACTGCTGGCGCGACTCCGAGGACGGCGTGCAGTTCGCCGACGGCACCGTGCCGTACCTACCGCTCGCCACCTGCGAGCTGCAAGGATACGTGTACGACGCGAAGCTGCGGGTCGCCGAGCTCGCCGACGGGCCGTTGGCCGCGCCAGACCTGGCGGCACGGCTCCGGGCCGAGGCGGCCCGGCTGCGGGAGGCTTTCGACCGTGACTTCTGGATTCCCCGCCGGGGCGGCTACTACGCGATCGCGTTGGACGGCGACAAGCGCCAGGTGGACTCGCTGACCTCCAACATCGGGCACCTGCTGTGGAGCGGGATCGTGCCGGAGGACCGGGCGGGCGCCGTAGTGGCTCGGCTCATGTCGGTCGAGCTGTTCTCGGGCTGGGGCGTCCGCACACTCTCCACAAGCGACCGCGGCTACAACCCGATCGGCTACCACGCGGGCACCGTGTGGCCGCACGACAACTCGCTGATCGTGATGGGTCTAGCCCGCTACGGATACCGCGAGGAGGCGAACCGCATCGCCACGGCGCAGATCGAGGCGGCCGCGTTCACCGGCTTCCGGCTGCCGGAGGCCTTCGCCGGCCACACCCGATCGGTGGCCCGTTTCCCCATCCCCTACCCGACCGCCTGCAGCCCGCAGGCCTGGGCGACCGCGGCACCGCTGGTGTTCCTGCGCGCGATGCTCGGACTCGACGCGCGCGACGGGCGGCTGTGGATGGACCCGATGATCCCCACGGAGTTCGGCCGGGTAGAGCTGCGCGGCATCGAGGCCCTCGGCCGCCGCTGGCATGTGAAGGCACAGGGCCGCAGCGGCGAGATCCAGCCGGGATAGCGCCCGCAGACGCACCTCGGCCGGGGAGGCCAGCCGTCTGGCGGCTCCCCGGCCGAGGCTTATCACGCGCTACCCGGTCGTGAACGCGCTATGGGATCGTCGTGATGCGGCCCTCACCGCCCTCGGGGTAGTCGGCCGCGGTCACCAGACCGCCGAGATTATTCATCAGGTAGCTGGCGAGTGCTTGCTGATAGGTCCGGCCCACCGTGGTGAACGGCAAACCGCGGAACGGGTACTGGTCGCCGCCCCGAGCGCTGAAGTCGTTGGTGGCCACGGAGATCGGCGGGCCGTCGACGACCTGCCCGTTCTCCACGATCACCGTGCCGTCGTCCAGGACGACCGAGCGTACCCGCTCACCGGGGGTGAGCACGTTGCCCGCGTCGTCAACGACCTGGGCGGTCGCGTTCGGGTCGTAGGTGAACCGGAACCCGGCGACCTGGGCGAACCGGCCGTCGGCGGCGGGAGCCCTGGACACGGCGTTCTCGAGGATCTCCTTGAACTGAGCCCGTGGCACGTCGGGCACCACGGAGACGAAGTTGCTGAAGGCCGCGATCGCGAACGTGTCCAGCTCCGTCAACGGACCCGGCGGGATGAGCGAGTTGTTGCGGATGCCACCACCGTTCTGCAGCGCCACCTGTGGCGGGGCCACGCCGAACTGCGCCGCGTTCTCCTGGCCGGTGGCGAGCAGCGCGTCGGCGAGCAGGTTGCCGAGGTTCGTCTCCTCGGTACGCACGCCGGGTTCGCGGCGGCCCTCCAGCGCCACCTCGGACTGCGCGATCACGTTCTCGGCGAGTGCGGCCGTATGGGCCACGACCGGGTCGACCACGGCACGCTGCAGGAACGGGTCCGGCTGCACGGCGTCCGGCGCCACTCCGGAGACGCGCACCGGGCCGCTGGAGTCGTCGACGCCGATCACCCGGCCACGCCTGTCGAACGTGACCACGAGCCGCCCGATGTACTTGTAGTCGCCCGCGGTGGTCACGACCGGTACCTCGACGCCGTCGGCGTCGGTAACGAACAGGGGATAGCGCAGCGGCTCACCGGTGGTGGGATCGAGGGAGATCGCGTCGCCCGGGACGAGGAGCGTGTCGTCCGACGCGAGCAGCTCGTCACCGCCGCCCGCGATGGCGACGTCCACGTCGCGCAGCATCGGCAGCAGTTCCCGGTCCTCGGCGAGGCCCTGCAGGTGCGAGACAAAGATGATCTTGTCGACGCCGTCCCGCGTGAGCCGATCCACCTCGGCCTGGACGATCCCGGCGACATCCTGCAGCACCTTGACGTTGCGGGGACTGGAGATGCTGGCCAGCGCCGGGGTGGTCGCGCCGACGATGCCGATCTGCTCGCCTCGCTCGCGCACCACGGTGCTTGCGACGATCATCCGCTGGTTCACGAGCGCTTGCAGAGCGGGCTCATCGCTGAAGTCGAGGTTGGCGGAGACGAACGGCGGCGCCTTCTTCCCGAAGCCGGTGATGAAGTCCGCCAGCACGTCGGGTCCGAAGTCGAACTCGTGGTTGCCGATCACCATCGCGTCGTAGCCCACGGCGCTCAGCGCGATCGAGTCGTAGAACGGCACGCCCTTCGTGAGGCTGGCGTTGAACTCCGGGCCGGCGAGGAAGTTGTCGCCGGAGGAGAGCACCACCACGCCCGTGCGTACGCCCTTTGCCGGGCTGCGGGTGGCCTCGGCGCGCAGCTTGTCCATCAGGGTCTTGAAGCGCGCTATGCCTCCGAAATCAGGCTCGCCGGGCGCGCTGACAAGCTTCGACTCCCCGTCGTTGTTGTGCAGGATGGTGAGCCTGAACTCCGGCCTGCTGTCCTGATTCGTGCCGGCTGATGCCACCCCCGCACCGGCCACCAGCGCCGCCGTCGCTACCGCGACGACCGCGAACAGTGGACCTGACCGACGTCTCCGGGGCCAGCGAAGCACGTTCATACGCCTCATCTCCATCCGTCGTATGCATCTAGAGACACCCAACAGTGGATCAGCCGCCGCGTAGCCGCCGAGCGTACAGATGTGGCGAAAGCGTTATCTTCGCGTTGCACGGTAGTGAGGTCAGCGTGCTTAGTGCCGTGGCATGACGCTCGGCAACGGTCGTAGGGCTCTCGCGTGGGCTTAGGGCTGGCGTGGCACTCCCGCCTGTGGACCGCCGAGTTGGCCCGCCGGGTTCTCGATCGCCCCTGTCGATGGTTGAGGCACCGCGGCAGCCTGCGCGACCGTCCCAACCGAGCGACGTTGGGTCGCACCCGGCGTCTCCACCCGACTGGCCCCGTCGGTGCGCCGGACGGTGCGCCGGGGAGCCAGGACCATCGCCGTGCCATACGCACAGATCTCGGTCCACTTGCCGGCGACCGTGCGGTGGTCGAACCGCAGGCCGAGGACGGCGTTCGCGCCCTTCTGCCGAGCGTGCTGGACCATCGAGACGACCGCCTCCATCCGGGAGCGCACCGCCTCCTCGGTGTCCGGCGCCTTTCCGGTGAGGCTCTTGACTCCCTCGAGGTACGGGTTGTCGGGCCGGACCGTGGCACCGATGACCTCACCCAACACGGCCACAATCCGGTAGCCCGGGGCACGGTCAATGGTCAATACCAACATATGCGCAGATTACCCTTATTGGGGGGTTGTCGCGCGCGAGAAATCTCGACGGTGCGTCTATCCGTCCCCCACCGGGCGGGGAAGGCGACGGTCAGCGACCGGCGAGCAGACGAGCGGCCTCGGCGGCCCAGTACGTCAGGATGATCTGAGCCCCGGCTCGCCCGATGGCGGTGAGCGTCTCCAGCATCGCGCGCTCCCGGTCCAGCCAGCCGTTCGCGGCGGCGGCCTCGAGCATCGCGTACTCGCCACTGACCTGGTACGCCGCCACGGGGACATCGACCTCGGCGGCGACCGCGGCGAGGACGTCGAGGTAGGGCAGTGCGGGCTTGACCATCACGATGTCGGCACCCTCCGCCACATCGAGGGTGACCTCGCGCAGCGCCTCCCGGCCGTTGGCCGGATCCTGTTGGTACGTCTTGCGATCCCCGGTCAGCGTCGACTCGACGGCGTCCCGGAACGGGCCGTAGAACGCCGACGCGTACTTGGCGGCGTACGCGAGGATCGCCACATCGCTGTGGCCAGCGTCGTCGAGCGCCTGCCGGACCGCGCCGACCTGGCCGTCCATCATGCCGGAGGTGCCGAGCACATGGGCACCGGACTGCGCCTGCGCGACGGCCATCTGCCCATAGAGCTCAAGCGTGGCGTCGTTATCGACGCTGCCGTCGGGCGCCAAGACTCCACAGTGGCCATGCGAGGTGAACTCGTCGAGGCAGAGGTCGCTCATCACCACCGTGTCGTCGCCCACCTCGCTCACCACGTCGGCGATCGCGACGTTCAGCACGCCGTCCGGGTCGAGCGCCGCCGACCCGGTCTCGTCCCGGTGGGCCGGTACTCCGAAGAGCATCAGCCCGCCAACGCCGGCCGCCACCGCATCCGCGGCCGCCTTGCGCAGCGACTCGCGCGTGTGCTGCACCACTCCCGGCAGTGAAGGCACCGGCCGCGGCTCCGTGAGGCCCTCCCGGACGAAGAGCGGGAGCACCAGTTGGGCCGGCGCCACCCGCGTCTGCGCCACCAGCCGGCGTAGCGCGGGCGTGCGCCGCAGCCGGCGCGGGCGTACCTGTGGATACATGCCACCTCCTTGGCCGTTGCCGACCGGCTGATGATCCCTACCGGAACCGCAGCGCCGTCGGCCCCTGCACCTTGGACCCGCGCCGCTGCTTGGCCGGCATCGCCGCGAGCTTCTCGCGAAGTTCGATGGCGTACTCGGCGAGCGCCTCCACCAGGTCCGGAATGGACGCGTGCCCGGGCTGGACATCCACCCGCAAGCCGAACTCCGCTGCGGTCTCGGCCGTCTTCGGGCCGATCACCGCCACGACCGTACGGGTGTGGGGCTTGCCGGCGATGCCGACGAGGTTGCGCACCGTCGACGACGACGTGAAGAGCACCGCATCGAAGCCACCCGACTTGATGGCATCGCGAATCTCGGCCGGCGGCGGGGCGGCCCGCACGGTGCGGTAGGCCGTGACGTCGTCCACCTCCCAGTCCTTTTCGATCAGCCCGGCGGCGAGCGTCTCGGTAGCGATGTCGGCGCGCGGCAACAACACGCGACCGACGGGGTCGAGCACCTCGTCGTGCGGGGGGAACTCGGCCAGCAGGCCCTCGCTGGTCTGCTCCCCGGAGGGCACGAGTTCGGGCCGGATGCCAAAGGCGCGAACCGCGTCGGCCGTCGCCTCCCCGATACAGGCGATCTTGACACCGCCGAAGTGGCGCGCATCCAAGCCGTGCTCGGCGAACTTCTCCCAGACCGCCTTGACGGCATTCACCGACGTGAAGATGGTCCAGGCGTACCGGCCGTCGACGAGGCCCTTGATGGCCCGTTCCATCTGGGCGGGCGTGCGCGGCGGCTCAACCGCGATCGTCGGCACCTCGGTCGGCATGGCACCATAGGCCCGCAGCCGTTCGCTCATCGCGCCGGCCTGCTCCTTGGTCCGCGGCACCAGCACCTTCCACCCGTACAGCGGGCGGTTCTCCCACCAAGCGAGCTTGTCGCGATGGCTGAGCCCGGGGCCGAGGGCGATCACCACCCGTCCGGTGAAGCCGAGCGCCGCCGCGACGAAACTGTCCACAGTGGATGTCGTGGTGTACTGCGTTTCGCCGGTGCCGTCGCCGGTCACCGAGATGGGGGTCGCGCCGTCCACCCCGGCCGCGAGCAGGCCGTCCCGGATGGTGGCCAGCTCACCGGCGTCCACGGAGATCGCCAGGCCGCGCGGGACCGCGCCGGCGAGTGCGTCGAAGTCGACGGTCAGCACATCCTCGATGTCCACGGTGGTACGGATGCCGGGCAAGGCGACACCCGCGTAGGTCGCGACGCCGGCCGGCGCGCTGATCCCGGGGATCACCTCGAATGACACCGCGGTCCGGGCAACCGCCTGGATCTCCTTCACCACCGAGTCCCGTTCCGCCGGATCACCAGCGACCAGATGGACCGCACGCAGGCCGGAGCGGGCGGCGGAGAGAAGCACCTTCGCCACATCACCGGGAACACCCTCGGCCGGGCTGAACTGGGTGGCCTCCATGGGACCCTCGGCTTCGTCCTTAGTAGACGCAGCCAGACTGCGGGCCCGATCGATCAGGACCTCCGGCAGGTCGCGGTCGTAGACCACGTGATCAGCGGTGCGCAGGGCCTCCTCGGCGCGACGGGTGAGCAGGCCGGGGTCGCCAGGGCCAGCGCCAACGAACGCGATCCGGCCAACGGTCTTTCTCGTGCGGGTCATTCACGTACTCCCATGAGTTGGTCGGCACCCTCGGCGAGCAATTCTCCGGCCAGGCGGGAACCGACCTCAGCGGCTTCGGTAAGTGCTCCGGTGCTCGACAGGCGCAGGGCGACGGCCCCGTCTGCGCTGAGTACAGCACCACGTAAGTAGATCTCCCACGATCCATCGTCGCTCTCAGCGACATCAGCGAGGGCGGCGACCGGCGCACTGCAGCCGGCCTCCAGGGTGGCGAGCAGGGACCGCTCCGCGGTCACCGCGGCTCGCGTGTGTTCGTCGTCGATGCTCGCGAGCAGGTCGACGAGGCTTGAATCGGCGGACCGGCACTCGACCGCCAGCGCTCCCTGAGCCGGTGCCGGCAACATAATCATCGGATCCAAGATCTCCGTGATCTCGGCGGATCGGCCCAGACGGCGCAACCCGGCCGCTGCGAGGATCACCGCGTCGAGATCACCGTCGGCGACCCGGCGCAGGCGGGTGTCGACGTTTCCGCGCAGCGGCTCACAGACCAGCCCACGACCGAGGGCGAGGATCTGGGCGACGCGGCGCGGCGCGCCGGTACCGATCCGGGCGCCAGGCGGAAGTTCGGCGAGCAACGCGCCGTCGCGCGAGACCAGAGCGTCGCGCGGGTCCTCCCGCGGCGGCACGGCGGCAACGGTGAGGCCATCGGGTGCGGCCGTCGGCAGATCCTTATAGGAATGAACCGCAAGGTCCACCTCTTTGGCGTGCAGGGCGTCCCGTAGCGCCGAGACGAACACGCCAACGCCCAAGCGCTGCACCGGAGCCGTGGAGCGGTCCCCCTCGGTGACGATGCCCACCAGCTCCACGCGCTCGCCAGTGGCGGCGCTGAGGGCCTCGGCCACGGTGCGAGACTGCGCCATCGCGAGCGCACTGCCGCGAGTCCCGAGCCGGAGTGTCATGCCTGACTCTCCTCCTCCGCGTCCGGGTCGTGCACCTCGACGGCACGGGCCGGGTCGAGTTCCGGGTCGGGCACGGCCAGGTCGAAGAGCTCGCGCAGTGCGGCCACGTACTGCTCGCCACCCGGCGCCGTGGCGAGCTCTCGGATCCGTACGGTGGGCGAGTGCAGCAGCCGTTGGACGATGCGGTGCACGGTCCGGGCAACCTCGGCGCGCTGTGCCTCGGAGAGATCCGGCCGCCGCGCGGCGAGCCGGCGCAGCTCGGCACCGACGACCTCGTCCGCGCGCGCCCGCAGGGCAGCCACCGTGGGCGCGACCTCGGCTCCCTTGAGCCAGGCCAGGAAGGCCTCGACCTCGCTCGTCACGATCTCCTCGGCCGCGGCGCGGTCGGCCTGGGAGGGACCGGGCAGTTGCGCCGAGTTGAGCGCGGTGAGGTCGATCAGCCGTACGCCGTCCAGATCCCCGACCTCGGGTGCCACATCACGGGGTACGGCAAGGTCGAGGATCGTCAGTGGGCGGTGACCGTCCCGCCTCGACAGTGCCATTTCGACCGCACCGGGGAAGAGCACGTAACCTGGAGACGCGGTCGCGCTCACCACGAGATCCACACTGGACAGCGCTGTGGTGACGTCCGCGAAGCTGACCGGCTTGGCATCGTAGAGCTCCGCCACCCGCCGAGCTCGCTGGCTGCCTCGGTTCGCCACCAGCAATGGCGCGACACCGCTACGGGCCAGAGTGGACAGCGCGAGCGCACCCATCGAGCCGGCGCCGATCACCAGGGCTCCCCGCTGGCCGGCCGCTGGCGGCGCCGCGGCGAGCGCGGCCGAGACCACGCTCTGGCCAGCCCGGTCGATGTTCGTCTCGGCGTGCACCCGCTTGCCGACTCGCAGGGACTGCTGCATCAGCTCGTGCAGCAGGCGGCCGGTCGCATCGTGTTCGGCCGCCACCGCGTACGCGTCGCGCAACTGGCCGAGGATCTGTGCCTCGCCGACCACCATGGAGTCCAGCCCGGCGGCGACGCGCATCGCGTGCCGGACGGCGGAGGACTCGTGGTGCACGTACAGGTGGTCGGCGAGCAGTGTGAGGTCCATGCCGGCGCGCCGCGCGAGGACCGCCGCGATCTGGGTGAGCCCGCCGTGGAAGGTCCCGACCGACGCGTACACCTCCACCCGGTTGCAGGTGGAGAGGACGACCGCCTCGTGGACGAAGGGCTGCCCCAGCAGGTCTCCGAGCAGCTCCGGTACGGCCGCGCCCGTCACCGACAGCCGCTCAAGCATCTCGACCGGTGCGGTGTGGTGGGAGACACCGACCACGATGAGGTTCACTGCGGGACCACCTCCCCCGGCCGGGGCGGAACGCCGAGACCCCGCGCGTCAAGGTTCGGTGACTGCCCGTTGAGCTCTGCGCCGGGCGGTCCGCCCGCCGCCGCGGCCTTCCGGTGCTCGTGGAAGGACAGGATCTGTAGTTCGACGGCGAGGTCGACCTTGCGAACGTCGACCCCGTCAGGCACCGAGAGCACAACCGGGGCGAAGTTGAGAATGCTCGTGACGCCCGCGGCCACCAGCCGATCCGCGACGCTCTGCGCGGCGTGCGCCGGCGTCGCGATCACCGCGATGGTGATGTTCTGCTCCGCCACCACGGTATCAAGCTCGTCGATATGCCGCACGGTTATGCCGTTGATCCGTTCACCCACTCGAGCCGGGTCGGCGTCGAGCAGCGCGGCGATCCGGAACCCGCGCGACGCGAAGCCGTCATAGCCAGCCAGGGCATGGCCGAGGTTGCCGACGCCGACCAGCACCACGGCCCGGCGCTGGGTGAGCCCGAGCACCGACTCGATCTGGCCAACCAGAACCGCCACGTCGTATCCCACGCCCCTGGTTCCATATGACCCGAGATGGGACAGGTCTTTGCGCAGCTTGGCGGAATTCACACCCGCCGCCGACGCGAGCGCCTCGCTTGAGACCGTCTCGTAACCCTGCTCCGCCAGGTGGTGCAGCGCACGCAGGTACTCGGGCAGCCGGGCCACCGTGGCCTCGGGGAGGGCGGGAAACTCGGACGGCACGATGGAGCCGTCGCCCTCGGTCGGCGCTGTGGCGAGGCCGTCATCGCTGTCGTGCTGGCTCATCGTGCTGGGCTCATCGTGCTCCGTGCCGATGTGGCGTATGTCTGGCGGCTACGGCATGTGGCTCCCGCCGGCGGTGTTTCGGCCGTTGTCCGGCGGCTTGCGGCCGTGTCTGGCGGTGTTGCGGCCGTTGACCGGCGGTGTCTGGCCGTGACGTACGTCGACTGGCGTACGCCGGTTCCTGACACCGCTGGTTCCTGACACGGTCGATTCCTGACACGGTCGGTTCCTGACACACCGGGCAAACTGCGGGATCCGTGCGCCGTTGCCTCAGCCTAGGCGCTTGTGAAGGCGTGCACAAAATCGCGATCTTGCACTCTGGACGATCATGATCTGCGGTTCATGATCGACACAGGGCGCAGGGGGCCGGGTGGGTTTCATGATCGTGTCGATCCCGCCCGCGGGCAACAGATGAACAGTTGCCCTGAAATCGGCCCAATCCTGGGGCAACTGTTCAACTCCTGCCCGGGACTCCTGCCAGGGACTCCTGCCCGGGACTCCTGCCCGGGACCGACACCAAGATCCCCGTGATCATGAACTCAGGGTGATCAAAAAGCGCTGATCATGACCTGCAGTTCATGATCGCCCCGGGAACGCTGAACCCCCGGACCTCCTGGCCCTGTCCTCCTGGCCCT
>Ga0079224_100000931_pt1 | contig 31641 bp, 26 predicted proteins | sample Stecom2015_FD_80414 | JGI IMG/M metagenome (GOLD analysis project Ga0079224, IMG submission 80414) | Agricultural soil microbial communities from Utah to study Nitrogen management - Steer compost 2015 | ecosystem: Environmental > Terrestrial > Soil > Agricultural land | place: USA: Utah... | reverse complement strand
GCCAATCCGGTTTTTAAGTCAAAAAAGTCAGGATTTAAATTTTTCTTGTGGAGAACCATTTTGTCGAATCCGTCGTAATATACATTTCCCAATAAGTCCAATCCGTCTTGTGCGGTATGAATCAATACTTCATCAGAAATGATTTCTGCGATTTTTAAATTACCGGTTTCGTGAGATTTTATTTGCATAATTACAATCTTCCAATTCTTTCTAATTTATCTGAAGCTGCCATTCCGTTGGGATTGCAGCCCGGTTGTCCTTCCGGGATTTCCATATTCAGATTATGGTAAAAATCAATCCAACCTTGGTTAAAATTTTCTTCTCCCGGATTTTTGAAAGTCATAGGATTCATTTCAAAAATGGAATCTTTTTGGAATGAATGATAAACAAAATCGGAACAATAATAAGCGGAATCGCTCAAAACATAAGTGAAATTATAGGGTTTGCCCAACATTGTTTTTGCTTTTTTTATGGCAGAATCAAAGTCGGGACGAAATTTATTTTTGATTCGGTAAATGTCGATTATGGAACCGTCTTTTTTTTCTTCTTGAATGAATTCTTTTAAGGAAATCCGTTCGGAGCCGTTTTGTGGAGCGGCGTGCAAAATCCAAATTTCATTTCCCATTTTTTCTACCAAAGCAATGTGCGAATAATTAGTGTTTTTTTCGGTTTGGGTTACTTCATCAATTGCTTTTGAGAGGTTGCCGGAAGAATTTCCTACAAAAAGTAAATCGCCGTTTTTCAATTCGGGAAAAGCGGTGGGATGACATGAAAGGATAAACAGGGAAATAAAGACCAATGATTTTTTCATAATGCAAATATAGTCAGAAGGAAATTCTCATTTCAAAATAGGAATAATCTTAGGGGTAATTTTCCTCAGTGAATATAGGATTTTCCCTGTAATTTGAAGAGAGATACCTTTAGGTTCTTATTTAACTCTAAATTAGCCCCGTCTAAAAATATTGTTAATTCTGTTTAATTCGATTATTTTAGCATCTGTCTAATTAAAAACTTAAGTTATGAAAATTATTAAATTCATCCTTCCGGTACTTGTCGTAAGTACATTTTGGTCTTGTACCATGCAATCTGATTGTCCCAAACCTGAACCGCCGCAACCTCCGAAAAATTTGATTAGCTATGAAAAAGCTTTGGAGCAATTGAGGAATTACAATGTCGCTCATCCTGGCGTAAGAGGAAAAGAGTACGGTTTACGTGCATGGGTTTCCATTGAAGATTTGGAAAATTACATTGCTTATGTAAAAGCTGAAGGAAAAAAGAACAAGATTGAAGTAAATGGCATCGATTTCATCTATACGCAGTATAAGGAGGGAAAGCCGGATATGCCAAATGAATCAAATAAGGATTACGAATTGACTTTTATGTATGCGCCTACTTACAGAGATACGGTTAATAATAAAAATGAAGCATTTGACCCGATGAATTCCAAACCGGGTGCACCTGCTAATTTGAGTAAATTATTGAGTAGTAATACGCCAAGGGATAATGAAAACAAATCAGATTCCTTAAATGCTCCATTGGAAGACGATAAAAAACCAACGGGACCAAGCGGTATTGCTAATAATGTCAATTCTTGTCCCACTATTTGTCCCTAATTAATATTGATATTGAATTTTTATTTTGGAAACATTAAGTTGGTTTTTTATAATTGCCACCTATATTCAAATCTTAACATTCTTGGTAAGCCTATTCACCTGGAGCAAGTACAAGCACACCCGGTTGAGGTATTTACCTTTTTACTTGGGATTAAACGCTTTTGTAGAATTTTTTTGTTTTAATTTCTATCAGATGGATAATGTTTGGCTTTATAATATCAAAAACTTAATTGAATTCAATATATTATGTTACATGTTTTACGGTTATTTGGGAAAATTTGCAAAAAAAATAGGAATAGGATTGGTTTTGTTATTTAACCTTATTTATTTCTATAATTTAATTTTTGAGTTTGATGATTTCAGAAGTTCTTTGATGACTTATACGTATGTCTCCGGAAGTATATTTCTTATAGTAATCATCATTATGATGTTAAATGAAATGCTGAAAGTAGAGAGTTTCGAAAGCATTACCCGAAATTTACTGTTTTGGGTTAGTTTTGGACTATTCGTGTTTTATGCCACCTCATTTCCCATATTTTCAATTTCCAATCTCAAAGAACTTTTAGGTGATTTCCAGATTCAAGCCGCTAAAATTTTATTGGTCGTGATATTTTTAATGCATTCAATTCTAATTACAGGATTTTTATGGAGCAAAAAGAAATATTCTTACTGATTTTCTCAGCCTCTTTAACTTCTTTGGTTTTCAGTATTTCATTGGTTACCTTATTTGTACTTTATCATAGAAGAAAGGATTATTACAGAAAAGAAATTACCAAAACGAGAATTGAAATAGCAGAACAAACCCTGCGGAATATTTCCTGGGAAATACATGACAATGTGGGGCAGATTTTGTCCACACTCAATTTATACAGTTACAAAGTTCATGAAGAATCTCCTACCGAATTAAAGCCAAAGGTGGGAGAACTTCAGGACTTGATTCAGACCGCAATTACAGAAGTAAGGGGATTGTCAAAAGCATTGAATACAGATTATATCAAAAATGTAGGGCTTATTAAATCTACAGAACTTGAATTATCTCGCTTCAAAAGACTGAAATTTATGGACACCCAACTCAATGTGGAAGGAGAACCTTTTATCATCCCGGATGACAAAGAAATTATTTTACTGAGAATCATTCAGGAATTCTTTTCAAATTCCATGAAATATGCACGAGCTACCAAAATGGACGTTGATTTTATTTTCAAAGGAAAAGAACTGAGAATCTATGTAAAAGACAACGGAGTAGGTTTTGAGAGTGCCGAAGTAGTGGGAACGGGAATTATAAATATGCGAAATCGTGCCAAACTTATCGGAGCTTTTCTTAACTTAGAGTCTGAAATAAACAAAGGAACCCGATTGGAAATTATTTACCGCAAAAAAAATACTGACAATGTCACATAAAATAGTAATAATTGATGACCATTTTCTTTTTACCAAAGCTCTTGAAGATATGGTCAACAATTTTGAGGGATATGAAGTTTTGTTTTGTGCTGAAAACGGAAAAGATTTTATTGAAAAATTATCCAAACAAAAAATCAAACCCGAAGTGGTTTTGTTGGACTTGAATATGCCTATCATGAATGGATTTGAAGCTTTATCTTGGATTAAATCACATCGACCAGAGCTCAAAGTCCTCATACTTTCAATGAATGATGAAGAAAACAATATAATACACGCAGTTAGAAACGGAGCCAACGGCTATTTATTAAAAAACACAACTCCTAAAGATTTAAAATTTGCATTAGACCATCTGCTATCTAATGGATTTTACCACAATGAATTGGTTAGCTCAGCTTTATTGAACAGTGTAAATGCCAAACCGCAAAAACCGCATGAAGCATTAAAAGATCAAGAAATACGTTTTCTGAAACTGGTATGCACTGAAATGACCTACAAAGAAATTGCAGAAGAAATGTGTCTAAGCCCAAAAACAATTGATGGTTACCGTCAGGCATTGTTTGATAAACTCAATATCAAAAGCCGGGTAGGATTGGTGCTTTTTGCCATGAATCAAAAAATTATAGACTGATTTATATCGCCTAAATTAATAGGCTAATTTTAATACATTTGTAGCATCCAAAATAAAACAGAGATTACAAATGAAAATCACAGCATTTAATCAGATTCATAAAGATTTAGGAGCCAAAATGGTTCCTTTTGCAGGCTATGAAATGCCGGTTCAGTACAAAGGTGTCAACCATGAGCACATGGTTGTACGGGAAGGAGTAGGGGTTTTTGATGTGAGCCATATGGGACAGTTTTTTGCAAAAGGACTTGAAGTTGAAAAACTTTTACAATACATCGGTACAAATGATGTTTCCAAAGTGACTGTGGGACAAGCTCAATATACTTGTATGCCCAATGAAAAAGGTGGAATTATAGATGATTTGATTATTTACAAAATATCAAATGATGAATGGATGCTGGTTGTAAATGCTTCCAATATTGAGAAGGACTGGGAATGGATAAATAAGCAAAACAAATGGAACGTCAACTTAGAAAATCGTTCAGACGAAATGTCGCTTCTGGCCATTCAAGGTCCCAAAGCCATTGAAGCCATGCAATCTCTGACAGACATAAATCTTTCAGAAATTCCTTTTTACCACTTCAAAGTCGGAACTTTTGCCGGAATTGATGATGTAATAATTTCAGCAACCGGATATACAGGTTCGGGCGGATTTGAGATCTATTTCAAAAATGAAAATGCCGAAGAAATGTGGAACAAAGTAATGGAATCCGGAAAGGATTTCGGAATCGAGCCTTGTGGTCTGGCAGCACGGGATACTTTGCGTTTGGAAAAAGGATATTGTCTTTATGGAAACGACATCAATGACGAAACAACTCCTCTGGAAGCCGGATTGAGCTGGATTACTAAACTTGATACTGATTTCGTAGCCAAAGATATCATTGCAAAACAAAAAGAAGAAGGCGTTCAGAAAAAATTGGTCGGATTTAAAATGGTCGAGAAAGGAATTCCGAGACATGATTATAAAATTGTAGATGAATATGAAAATACACTCGGAATTGTTACATCCGGAACTCAATCTCCGATCTTAAAAGAGGGGATAGGTCTTGGTTATGTCGCCATTGATTTTAGCAAGCCCGGCTCCCAAATTTATATCCAGATACGCGACAAAAATGTGCTTGCTGAAGTTGTGAAGCTTCCATTTGTCTGATAATTAAAGTTTTAAAGGCATATTTTAGGTTCCTTAGTCTATACTAAGGAACTTTTTTTTACCATATAGTATAAATTAAATACTACTTTGTGTTGCATAGTACTGAATTTTATTTTAAGTTTGTTCCATAAAATTTAGACAGATGAAACATTTTTTGTATTTAATATGCTTGGCAATTGGATTTTCGGTTTCAGGTCAGGTAAAATTCAGTGGTAAGATTTCGGACGAATCATCCGGTCAGGGATTGATCTTTGCCGAGCTCAGATTAGAAAGTGCAGAAATGAGTGTCAATAATATGACTTACGAAAACGGGGATTTCCTTTATGAGGATTTGCCGGTAGGTTTGTATGATTTTAATGTTATTTACAATTTTGATACGATTTATTCGGAAAGGATTGATTTGAACACCGATTTAAATCAATCATTTAAAGTCAAATTAAATGAAAGTATAGAATTGGATGAAGCGGTTTTAAAGGCCAAAGTTTTTCGTAAAAAATCAGACCGTTTTATTTACGATGTTGCCGCCTCTCCGGTAGCAAAGGGAAATGATGCTTTTCAGCTTTTGAAGGAAACACCTCTTGTATCCAGCACGGACGATAAATCCCTGAAGATTTTAGGAAAATCCAACGTGATCATTTATATAAACGGCCGTAAATCCAATATGGATACGGAAGCAATTCTGGAAATGCTGAAAAATACACAAGCCGAACAAATCCAGCGTATAGAAGTAATCACGGTTCCCGGAAGTGAATTTAATGTGGAAGGGAACGACGGAATCATCAACATCGTGATGAAAAAGGATTCAACCGACGGTTACAACGGAAGAATTCAGTTAAACGATTCACAAGGTTATTATAACAATTTGGGAGGAAATGCCGGATTTAATTTCAGAAAAAATAAATGGGCGGTCAATACAAATTTCTATTTGAGCGGATACAGGGAAAGAGAAAAATTCATATTATCTAACGGAAATGATGAATTTCTAAGCGAATCGGAGGGAGGAGTAATTGACCCAAATACAAATGTGGGTGGAAGTGTGAATCTGGATTATGAAATTAATTCGAAACAAAACATCGGGTTTAATTATAATCTTCGTTACAATAAAAGCTTTGGTTCTCAGATCAGTATGTACAATTCTTACAACGGTATTTTGTCCAACCAAAGCGTTCAGAACGAGGATGCGCAAACCCGGAATCATTCTTTTAATTTGAATTATGAAATCAAAACCGATTCCATAGGAAGTAAATTTTCCACCAATGTATCCTATCTCTGGTACAACCGGAACAGCGAATCGGTCAGCGAGACTTTTCCGATTAGTGAAGGCGAATATGAATCTTTTCGTCAATTTGTTCCCCAAAAAATCAACAACATAGGCGCAAACGCGGATTATATCTGGAAAACAAAAAGTGAAAATACCTGGTCATTTGGGGGAAATTATAATTATACCCAAACCGACAACGACACAAGAAGAGATGATTTAACAGAAGGAATATTTGTCAATAATTTTGTGTTATCCAATCATTTTAAATATACAGAAAATATCATCGGGCTTTATGCGAATTACGAAAGACAGTTCTCAGAAAAACTTTCCGGTAAATTGGGACTTCGCTATGAAATTACCCAAACGGAAGGTGATATTTTAGGAAAAGACAATTCGTTTACAAATGATTACGCTAATTTCTTGCCTTTCCTGAATTTGAATTATGCAATCAGCCCGGCACATAATCTTAGTCTTTCATTTTCAAGCCGTGTGCGCAGACCGGCTTTCTGGGAACTTAACCCTTCCCGTATGTATTTCACGCCGACCAATTACATCCAGAATAATCCGTTTATGCTGAGCTCCAAATTTTACAATTCAGAATTGACTTATATGTACAAAGGTTCTTATTTTCTAATGATAGGTTATAATTATACGGATGATGCTTCCAGCCAATTGCCGCTTCAGGGAAAAGTTGTGGAAGATGCAACGGGAGTTGAAACCGATTTTTTACGCTACATCCGTACCAATTATGGAAATCAGCAGCAGCTTACGCTGACATTGGGGATGAACAAGGAATTTTTTAACGGCATCTGGAGTACAAATTATTCGGTAAACGGATTTTATGAGAAATTTACGGGAACCGTTACGGAAGATCCGACTTATATGCCGACCCCGGGTTTTACGGAAACCCTTTATCCTTATATAGTGGATAGTGACAATTTCGGACTTCATTTGGAAGCCAACAATACGATTCGTTTGTCTTCTGAAAAAGATTGGTATCTGGGTGTGAATTATTGGTTTTTAGCCCCCAAACAAATTGAATTGGGTCGTTTGGATCAAATCCAGAGTTTGGATGTCAGTTTGAAAAAAATATGGAACAACTGGACGTTTTTGTTGGAAGGAAGAGATTTATTCAATTCCAATTTTGAACGGATTAACGGTATCCAGCCGGACGGAAGTTTTAATAATGTGAAAAGTTATAATTTCAGAAGACAACTTAATCTGAAGATCACATACACATTTGGCAACCAGAAATTGAAAAAAGCAAGAGAGGTAGATGCCGCAAACAGCTCCATCAAATCAAGAACTTAAGGTTTTTTAATTGAAATAGTATGAAAATTAAGAAAATGGGAAAAATAAAAGGGCTGTTGAAATGGTCGATCATTGGAATCATTGGTTATAATGTCATAACAATCTTATTTTTTGGATATACGGACTTAGATTCAAAAACAGGTAAATATAATTTTTATTGGTCAGGACTGAAATCCCTTTGGGAAGAGGACAAATCATTTGGATTTAAAGCAGACGACTTTTATGAAACACATTTAAACGGAACAGATGGCCCTTATATCCTAAATGATAAGATATATAAAGTCAATGATAAAAATGAATTAAGTGTAGAAGTTCTTGACAGCACAAAATTAATAAAGGTAAAAACGGAATTTTCTGAAATGGCGGAATTTTCCGTTATAATAAAAGAAGAGTATCCGGCCGAAAAAGATGTGTATTCTATGCCCCAGAAGCTATTCGCCATTTCGGATATTGAAGGGAATTTTATAGCTTTTTACAGCATTTTATTGGCAAATAAAGTAATAGATGCGCATGGGAATTGGAATTTTGGTGAAGGTCATCTTGTGCTTAACGGGGACTTTTTCGACAGAGGCAGCGAAGTTACTCAACTTTTATGGTTTATTTACCATTTGGAGGATCAGGCGATTCAAAATGGTGGAAAAGTACACTTTATCTTGGGTAATCATGAGATTATGAATTTATACGGAAATGCTTCTGACAATGATTTTAAATATATTGAGGTAGCGAGAAAGATAAGTGGAAAACCCCATTGGAATGAAGCTGTTTCTTATTTGTATTCTGAAAACTCAGTTTTAGGAAAATGGCTTAGAAGTAAAAATATAGTTGAAAAGATTGGAGATATTTTGTTTGTTCACGGAGGATTGAACCAACATCACTGGGAAGAAAACATTTCTATTTCCGAGCTCAATTCCATAGCCAGGCAGTATATGGGTAAATATCCCTCAGAAGAAATTATAAATAGGGAAAAAAACAAATTTGTTTTAGGGAGTATGGATAGTCCTTACTGGGACAGGCGGTTAATTTATGACTGGAAAAACAGGCTTTATTTTTTGAGTCAGGGAGTCTGGATGAAAAAGACATCTCAGAAAGAAGTTGAGAAGATTCTGAAATTTTACGATGTATCTAAAATGATTATCGGACATTCGGTTGTAGAAGACATATCTGCGGATTATCAAGGCAAAGTAATAAGAATCGATGTTGAACACGGAGATAAAATGAGTTCGGGAAAAACAAAAGGATTGCTGATTGAAAACAACCAATTTTATAAAACAGATGATTTAGGCAATAAACACAGCTTGTAGACCATGATGGTTAGAGGAGTTAGATACTCCAAATACTTCCTTCAAATCAAGAATCTTTTTTATAACTCAACTTCTATTTTGACTGTAGGGGGTAAAAAAATAGGGCGGAATTTTCCGCCCTATTTTTTAATAATTAGATTTTATTTAGAGATTACTTCTTAACAACTTTAAATGTTTCAACTTGTCCACCTTCTAACCTTACTCGGAATACATAAGACCCCGGAGATAACGAAGAAAGATTGACTTTACCATTTTCAACTTTCAAATTAGAAATTACTTTTTGTCCTGTCATATTAAATATTGACACCGATTCGATATTTTTACGAGATTCGATGTTCAGGATGTTATTCACAGGATTTGGATAATAAGCAAAATCTGTTGTAGAAATATCACTTAGACCTAAAGTCTCACATTCTCCTTCAATGGCCATAACACCTTCACCATTTCCACCGGCACCGTCATCATAAACGAACCAGTTTACTCCATCATTCTGCCATGTTGGAAGCGTAGTCCCCATGTATGCGGTAGAAACCCAATACGTAAATCCACCGGTAGAATCCAGAGCAGATTCAATAGCTATCCAATACTTCTTATCCTCTGTTGTAGTTGCAGGGAATGTTTCGGTGGTTGGCAAAGTTAGCTCTACGGTATACATAGGATAGAACCCAAACAAATAGCCATTTGGTGTGACAGAAGTAGGAACTAAATCCTCAAATGTAGAACCAACAGGGTTTTCCACACCGCTTTCTCCTTCAAAGAAAGAAACATTGAAAGTAGTTGGATCACCCGCAACAGTTGCGACTTCTAAAGTGATTTTTTCCACTGCGAATTGGGTGTTGGCCAAAACATCGAAATCATTTGCAGCCATGTACCCGTCACTGAATCCTATACCCACAAAAGGCTCTCCTGAATTTGCAGGTGCACAAGGGTCATAAACAGGTGGCTCCTCACAAGTCAAATTGATTACATATTCGCCGGTATTAGAATTATACCCTTCAACCATGATAATATAAGTACTGGTTCCGTCAGATAGGAAAGATACTTCTGACTGGAGTTCGCACGAATCGTCATTGTAAGCAACTTCAGTTGTCATCGAACAATCGGTAAAGATTCTAAGGGTTGTATCATAAAAAGAGCCACATAGGGAAACGGTAACCATTTGTTCTGAGCCATCACCTGTAAAGCTGTAGAATACATCCCCGGAAGGATTTCCACCTGAATCATTGGCACTCAATGTACTTCCCGAATCTGAATCACCACATGAAAGAGGAGTTGCATCTTCACAATCATCATTTGTTGGTGGTGGCGGACAATCTTCTGAAAGAACGTTCATTGTATATTCACCCAAGGTATTAAAAGTAGGATCAACAATAACAGGTAAATAATAAGTTCCCGCAGGTAAATTATAGAATCGAACTGTTCCATTTCCATCTCCACAAGTTGTGAAATCATAAGTTCCAATTACGAAATCCGTGACAGGACAAGATTGGGTATAAACCACAAATATTTGTCCGTCCATAACTCCAGGTGTAGTTCCACAATAATCTACTGTTAAATTATTACAATCACCTGTTAAAGTAACGGCTTCCCAAACGGCTGGGAATCCTAGTATGGTCAACTCTTCCGCGCTTCCCGTTGCGCCTTCGGTAGTACCTGTAAAGGTAGCCGGTGTGCCATTGGTAAGCGTTGTGGGTGTAACGTCTCCACAATTATCATTATCAGGTGCCGGAGGTGGTAAATCACTACATAATAAACCGGAAAATGTTTCTTCAGTGCCACCCATAATAGAACTATTGAGAATAATACCATTTTCGTTGGCGATTGTAAATGCAGGAGTATTGTCTCCCCAATCACCCATGGATTCAATATAGGATTCCACAGGGTCTTCAGCCGTTACAGTTTGAACATCCATATATGGAATATCTGAATAAGGACCTCCGGAAAGCAATACAGCGCCTCCTGAATCTCTGAACTCCCAACTTACTTCATCAGCCAGACCACTTCCGTAAACCGTCACTGTCCATTCACATCCTTCCCCTGGATCTCCGTCACCACTAAATTCGGAACGAACAAATAAAGAACGATAACCAGGGAAAGCAGTACCAATGGTCGACCAAACGTTATCAAAGTCATTCCACCAATATCCACCCGCAGATGGAGTAGAGGTTGTCTCGTCGGTAGCTATGAAATGATTGGGGTCAGTTGGCGCAAATCTTACACCAATATAAACATTTCCTTCTTCAATTACCCAGTTTTGGGATGCTGTATTTTCTGATTGCCATACAGGAGCCATTCCTGCAGAAAAAACAGGGACATCAACCGCAGTTAACCCGTTCAATTCTCCGATTAAGGTACCCGGAGCTCCGCCTGTGCCATCATCGTCATAAACCACAATATCGTAAGTATGATTGGGTGTGCCACCTGCCAACATAATAAATGCGGAACAAACGCTTTCTATGGTGGCAGGATAACTTGTCGGGGTAAACTTATCAACAAATACCACTTCTGAAACCAATATCGGACTTCCACTTGTACCGTTCTCAATAGATCCGTCATCGTGGATTATACTACCCGGACCCGAACAATCCGTCGTTCCACCACCACCGTTATCGGCTTCCAAAATTTCTACATCCCAACCTGCATAGCCAACTACTGTTGATGCATTAAATTCAAAAAAGAAGTTGCCGGAAGTAGAAGTAAATGTATCAGAACCATGAGATGCAATCATGTCTGACAATAATATATCCCCGCTATTTGCTCCCGTTGCGGAATTATCATACAACTTTACACCTGTATTATCTGTTCCGTCGTAAATCTTTAACCAGTCAAATGTTGCAAATACAGAAAAATCATTGAACTTAAGTTCTGTAACCCCTTCTAGAGTAGTGTTGGTTACACACCCGCAATTTGGATAATCATTGGGGCCATCATAATCTGGATAGGGGCTTCCTCCGGCTCCTCCGGGATCATAAAAATGATCGCCTACAGCAGGTGTAAATGTTTCTGTAGCGCCGGCAGTAGGAGTAAAATCTTCCATTACATCATCTAACCCTATATCAGGGTTCCAGCCTGTCAAACCCGGTGTTGTGTTCCAGTTTGAAAGCTGTTGTTGAGCCATGTTAACCTCAAGTTGCTCATTTTGAGTCAATGCTTGAGCGCCTAAACCCAAAGGCAGCCACATTAAAATGCAGCATAAAAAATAAAATTGTCTCATAAAAAGAAGTGTTAATTTCCCCTAAAGATAGAAAAAAATTAACAACTTTCTTTTTATTGTCTGATATTTAACTGTTTCCTAAACAAACATTGTAATCGGATTTTCCAGATAAGTGACCAAAGTTTGCAAAAATTGTGCGCCCGTTGCTCCGTCAACCGTTCTGTGGTCGCACGCCATAGAAAGTTTCATCGTGTTTCCAACCACAATCTGACCATTTTTAACAACTGGTTTTTGAACAATTGCGCCAACCGATAAAATACAAGAATTTGGCTGATTGATAATCGACGTAAATGATTCAATTCCAAACATTCCCAAATTTGAAACGGAGAAAGTACTTCCTTCCATTTCGTCTGCTTTCAACTTTCTGTCTCTTGCTCTTTTTGCCAAATCTTTTACTTCGGAAGAAATTTCTGCAAAAGATTTGAAATCGGTATTTTTCACCACTGGAACAAGCAATCCTTCTTCAACCGCAACCGCAACACCGATGTTGATGTCGCCGTGAATCAAAGTTTCTTCGCCTTTCCAGCTTGAATTTACTTGCGGATGTTTTCTCAACGCCAAAGCACAAGCTTTCACAATGATGTCGTTGAACGAAATTTTAGAATCTGTATTGATTTTATTGATTTGCTCGCGCGAACTGATGCAGTTATCCATATCGACTTCCACGTTCAGATAATAATGCGGCGCCGTAAATTTGGATTCAGCCAATCGTTTCGCAATCACTTTTCGCATTTGTGAATTCGCAACCGTTTTGCTTTCCTGTTTCACATAATTTTGTGCAGAAACTGAGGCTGCACTTGGTTTGAAGTTTTCAACATCTTTTTTGATGATTCTCCCATTATCGCCGGAACCTGTGATTTGTGCCAAATCAAATCCTTTTTCTTTTGCCAGACTTTTTGCCAAAGGCGAAGCAAAAATTCTTTCGTTTCCTCCGGATGTTTGTTGGGTGTTAGATGTTGGGTGTTGGGTTTCCGATGTATCTTTTGAAGTTTTCTCAACTTCTGTTTGAGTGGGAGCAGTTTCCTTTTTACTTTCTTTTGGCGTTTCCGCTTTCTTTTCCGGTTGAGGTTTTCCGCCTTTTGCAATTCCGGAAACATCTGTTCCTTCAGGGCCGATGATAGCTAAGATTGTATCGACCGGCGCTGATTTTCCTTCTTCTGCTCCGATGAATAATAAAGTTCCGTCAAATTCACTTTCGAATTCCTGAACGGCTTTGTCAGTTTCGATTTCGGCCAAAATATCGCCTTCCTTAACTTCTTCTCCAACTTTTTTATGCCATTTCGCCACCGTTCCCTCTTCCATTGTGTCGCTCAATCTTGGCATTGTGATGATATTTACACCTTCCGGAATTTCAGCGGAAGCCGTTGCCGGAGCTTCATCGGATTTGGAATCTTCTGGAGTTTCCGTAGTTTCTTTTGTTTCTTCTTTGGATGAATTTTCCTCTTGGTTTTCGTCCGTAGAAAATTCTTCTCCTTCTTGACCGATAACCGCCAAAACGGAATCTACTTTTGCGGATTTTCCTTCTTCTATACCTTGGTAGAGAAGTACGCCGTCAAATTCGCTTTCGAATTCCTGAATGGCTTTATCGGTTTCAATTTCAGCCAAAACATCGCCTTCGGAAACTTTATCGCCGACATTTTTATGCCATTTCACTACCGTTCCTTCTTCCATTGTGTCGCTCAACCGCGGCATTGTAATTTTTTCAGCCATAATTTATTTGTTTTCGATTACGTCAATAAACGGATAATCTTCTTGCGAATAAGTGTATTTGTACATATTTTCAGTTGGTGGAAATGCAGATTCTTCTGCATATTTATCACATTCTTCCACATCGGCTTTTACTTCTTCTACGATTTTGTCCAATTCTTCTTGCGTCGCCCAATTATTTTCCAAAATGGTATGATGAACGAGCAAAATAGGGTCTTCGTCTTTGTATTTTTCTACTTCCTCTTTGGTTCTGTAAGGTTCCGCATCCGACATTGAATGCCCGCGGTAACGATAAGTTCTGATGTCCAAGAAAGTCGGTCCGTCGCCTCTTCTGGCTCTTTCAACGGCTTCGAAAGCCGCTTCGGCAACTTTTACCGGATCCATTCCGTCAACCGGCATTGAAGGCATTTCATAACCTAAACCTAATTTGTAAATATCGTTATGATTGGCAGTTCTGTCAACCGAAGTTCCCATTGCGTAGCCGTTGTTTTCACAAACAAAAACCACGGGAAGTTTCCAGTTCATCGCCATATTAAAGGTTTCGTGCAAAGTTCCCTGGCGTGCTGCACCGTCACCGAACAAACAAATCGTTACGCCGTCTCGACCGCTGTATTTATCGCCAAATGCGATTCCGGCTCCGACGGGAATTTGTCCGCCTACGATTCCGTGTCCGCCATAAAAATTATGCTCTTTGCTGAAAATGTGCATCGAACCACCCATACCTCTTGAAGTTCCTGATTCTTTTCCGCATAATTCGGCTAAAATTCTTTTTGGGTCAACGCCCATTGCCATAGGCCAAACGTGGCATCGATAAGCAGTAATCACTTTATCGTCAGGTTTCATTGCGTGAAGAAATCCGGCAGGTAAAGCTTCTTGTCCGTTGTACAAGTGCAAAAATCCTCTGATTTTTTGCTTTAAATATAATGAGCGGCATTTGTCCTCAAATCTTCTCCAGAAAGTCATTTCTCTGTACCACTGGAGATAAGTTTCTTTTGTAATCTTTTCCATAAAAGCTTCGTGAAGCGCAAATTTAGGCGTTATAATTTATTTGTGCAAACCTGATTTTTAATTGTTTCAGGATAGCATCTCACTATCAAAATGCAACGGCAACAACAAAGAAGCTGAAGGAATGATGATGACAGAACCGGAATTATTGTGCAGAATAATTTCAATCGATTGTAATTGAATGTTTTCATATTCCAAAATCGACTGTCGGCACAATCCGCAAGGCGAAACATCTTTGTCTGTATCCAAAACCGAAACCGCAAGTTTTAGTTTTTTGTTTTCGGGGAAATTGGCGTGAACATACGAAAGCAAAGTTCGTTCGGCACAAATCCCGACCGGATAAGACGCATTTTCCTGGTTGTTTCCTGTAATGATTTCCCCGTTATCGAGCAAAACCGCTGCACCCACATGAAAATTGGAATAAGGAACATAAGCTTTATGCGCAATTTCCCGGGAAATTTCTACCAAATTTTTTCTTTCTTCATCTAATTCGGAAAGGTTGTCGTATTTCAGGTATTCAAATTGGTATTGTATTTTTTTCATTAGAAAAATTTAAAAAAGGAAAGCAATTTAAAAATAATTCTTAACTTTTGATTCCAAAACCAATTTAAATGCTGATAAAAGTTTTCGGAAGCGCAATCTACGGCGTTTCTGCCAAGACCATAACGATAGAGGTGAACGTTGACAACGGCGTAGGTTATTTTTTGGTGGGACTGCCCGACAGTGCCATCAAAGAAAGTAATTTCCGCATTGGGACGGCGTTGCAAAACAACGGATACAAAATTCCCGGAAAAAAAATCACGATTAATATGGCGCCTGCCGATTTGCAAAAAGAAGGTTCGGCTTATGATTTGACCATTGCAATGGGAATTCTGGCAGCTTCGGAGCAAATTAAATCCGACAATATTTCTGAATATCTGATTATGGGTGAATTGGCTTTGGACGGAATGCTTCGCCCGATAAAAGGTGTTTTGCCGATTGCTGTTCAGGCGCGTGATGAGGGTTTCAAAGGAATTATTTTACCCAAACAAAACGTGAAAGAAGCCGCAATCGTAAACGATTTAGACGTAATTGGTGTTGAAAATATTTCGGAAGTCATTGATTTTTTTAATGAAGATAAAATCATTGAACCGACTAAGATTGACATCCACAAAGAATTTTACGAACAATTGAATTCCTTTCCGTTTGATTTTGCCGATGTAAAAGGACAAGAAAATGTCAAACGCGCACTGGAAATCGCTGCAGCAGGTGGACACAACATCATTCTCATCGGTCCGCCCGGAAGCGGAAAAACGATGTTGGCAAAAAGAATTCCTTCTATTTTGCCACCGCTGAGTTTAGAAGAAGCTTTAGAAACAACAAAAATCCATAGTGTTGCCGGGAAATTAGGCGAAGTTTCTTCGCTGATGACGGTTCGTCCGTTTTTGTCGCCTCACCATACTGTTTCAAATGTTGGACTTGTTGGCGGCGGTTCTTACCCGCAACCGGGAGAAATTTCGCTTGCGCACAACGGCGTTTTATTTTTAGATGAATTGCCCGAATTCCAAAGAACCGTTCTGGAAGTGATGCGGCAACCGCTGGAGGACCGTGAAGTAACGATTTCGAGGGCGAAATTTACGGTGACTTATCCATCGAGTTTTATGTTGGTGGCATCGATGAATCCAAGTCCGAGCGGTTATTTCCCAGATGACCCTAAGAATACTTCTTCCCAAATGGAAATGCAGCGTTATATGAACAAAATTTCGGGGCCTTTGCTGGACAGAATTGATTTGCATATAGAAGTAAATGCCGTTCCTTTTGATGATTTGTCGGCGGAACGAAACGGAGAAAAAAGTATGGAAATCCGCAAAAGGGTAATGAAAGCAAGAAGTATCCAAACAGAACGATACAGAGATCTACCGAAAATTCATTATAATGCACAAATGGGACCTAAACAATTGGACGAATTTTGTCAATTGGACGAAACAGGTAAGAAATTGATTAAAATCGCGATGGAAAAATTAAACCTTTCAGCAAGAGCTTATGACCGGATTTTACGTGTATCCCGTACCATTGCTGATTTGGAAGGGGCAGCGGAACTTCAAAGTTCACATATTTCCGAAGCTATTCAGTACAGAAGTTTGGACAGAGAAGGTTGGGGGATTTAATGATAGAGATTTGCCCTAAATCTTAAAATTAAATTTAAAAATAAAAATCCCCGTGCTCTTTATAAGTTCACGGGGATTTCTTTGTAAATAAATGTAACAAGGGTATTATTGGAATGGAATAACATTCACGTCTAAATCGAGGTCTTCATCTTCAGAATCATATATCCCTGAACTAAATACAGAATAAGGTGTGCCTCCTTCCAATGTGATATTTTTGGTGAAAATAGTGTCATTGGTTTCTGCATTCAAAAGAAACAATTTCTTATTCGTTACTTGGTCGATTTCCATAAAAGAAGAAGCTTGTTTAAATGAAAAGATTCCTAAATTTTCCGCTCCATCCTCAATTCCAACTTTCATGGTTGGCGCATTATGTGACAATTGTATAAATCTTAAAGATGTCTTAGAAGGATTGGAAATCGGAGGAACATTGTCTTGATAAGCTACTAATTCAAGATTTTCAGGAGTATTTACCGAATAGATACTATAAAAGCGATTCAATTCAATATTCAAATTAAGCGTATCTGAATCAGATGAGCCTGTTCGAGCAGTATAATCTGTTGCGCCCGTTGATTGATACATATAGCCGTAATATTCATTATAACTCAGAGCAGGCATATTGACAGGTGTGCCGTTTGCATAAAAATTCACATCATTTGAGTCTGGAGAAACATTTATGAAGACCACAAACCCTGATTCTTCCTGAATCATGGAACCACTGTCATCATTATTTAAACAGGATACCAAAAAAAGTCCTGAAAGCATAAATGTTCCGATGAACCCTAACTTTTTTAATTCTAACTTCATTTTAATTGTTTTTATAATAATAAAGATGAAACAAAACGAAATGGTTGCGTTTCTTTATAGTTTTTTTACCGATTAATTCTAAATAGACTCAGATTTAATCCCTAATTTTACACCGTCAAAAATTAAAATTTAAAATTTATGAACTCATTTGATGTTACCGTTATCGGAGCAGGTCCCGGCGGATATGTAGCGGCTATCAGAGCAGCGCAATTAGGTTTCAAAACAGCAATTATTGAAAAAACAAGTTTGGGCGGAACTTGCTTAAACGTGGGTTGTATTCCCTCAAAGGCTTTGCTGGACTCGTCGGAACATTACCATAATGCCGTTCATAATTTTTCTACACACGGAATCGACATCGGGGCACCGAAAGTGAATTTTTCCCAAATGATCCAACGAAAAAGAGAAGTAGTCGATGCCAATGTAAAAGGAATCGAATATTTGATGGGCAAAAATAAAATCGAAGTTTTCAATGGTTTAGGTTCATTCAAAGATGCAACGCACGTAATTGTAACAAAAGAAGACGGTTCAACCGAAGAAATCGAATCCAAATATATCATCATTGCAACAGGTTCATATTCAACTGAATTGCCATTTGCCAAAACCGACAAAGAAAGAATCATTACTTCAACCGAAGCACTGGAACTGAAAGAAGTTCCGAAACATTTGGTGGTGATCGGTGGCGGAGTCATCGGTTTGGAATTGGGGTCAGTTTATTTGAGATTGGGCTCTGAAGTAACGATTGTTGAATTTATGGACAGAATTATTCCGGGAATGGATGGTGCTTTGTCAAAAGAATTGACCAAAGTCCTGAAAAAACAAGGAATGAAATTCCATACGTCCACCAAAGTAACAGAAGTGACCAACAACGGAAACGGCGTAACCGTAAAAGCCCAAGATAAAAAAGGCGAAGAATTGACTTTTGACGGAGATTATGTTTTGGTTTCGGTCGGAAGAAGCCCTTATACAGAAGGTTTAGGTCTGGAAAATGCAGGAATCGAAACAGATGAACGCGGAAGAATCAAAACCAATGCGCATTTGCAAACCAACGTAACCAACGTCTATGCAATCGGTGACGTAGTTGCCGGTGCAATGCTCGCACACAAAGCCGAAGAAGAAGGGGTTTTGGTCGCTGAACAATTAGCCGGACAAAAACCACACATTGATTATAATTTAATTCCGGGCGTGGTTTACACTTGGCCTGAAGTTGCAGCAGTTGGAAAAACCGAAGAACAATTAAAAGAAGCTGGCGCAAAATACAAAGTCGGAAGTTTCCCGTTCAGAGCTTTGGGAAGAGCCAGAGCGAGTATGGATTTGGATGGATTTGCTAAAATCTTAGCAGATGAAACAACAGATGAAATTTTGGGAATCCACATCATTGGAGCACGTGCTGCCGATTTGATTGCCGAAGCTGTTGTAGCCATGGAATATCGCGCTTCAGCCGAAGATATTGCACGCATGAGCCACGCACACCCGACATTTGCAGAAGCGATGAAAGAAGCTGCTTTGGACGCTACCGCAAAAAGGGCGATTCATTCGTAAAAGTTTAATTTTTAGATATAAAAAAATCCGGACACTTAAAAGGTTGTTCGGATTTTTTTTTAGTAAATATTGAATTAGGCCTTATTAAATAATTTTGAAATCATTTTCCAGATGAAAAGCAATACCAATGCCCCTAAAATGCTAAAAACCCAATCCATGGGACTAAAGAAATTTAATTCACCGTCGGAATCCATTCCTAGCCAAGTACGCATACTATGCCCAATGTAAGCACCCACAATACCAATTATGGCAGTGACAATAAATCCACCCGGGTCTTTTCCCGGCATGATTGCCTTGGCAATTCCAGCAGCGATTAGTCCGAATGCTAAATAAACCAGAAAACTCCACACACCGTCGATGGCGCTGAAAATTAATACTGATGTTGTTTCCATAAATTTTAAGATTTTGATTTATTCAAATTTAATAATTTAAATTTAATCTGGAACTGAATCTACATTTTTAAGGGTTTCGTCCAAAAGCATTAATTTAGCACAAAATTTAATCGATAAATGGCTTTAATCAAATCAATCTCAGGAATCCGTGGAACCATCGGCGGAAAAATCAACGATAATTTAACGCCGATTGATGCGGTGAAATTTGCCGCCGCTTATGGAACTTGGCTTAAATCAAACTTAAACAAAGAAAAATGTAAAGTCGTAATCGGGCGTGACGCAAGGATTTCCGGCGAAATGATTTCCCAATTGGTGAGTTCAACTTTAATCGGGTTGGGAATTGACGTAATTGATTTAGGACTTTCCACCACACCAACCGTGGAAGTGATGGTTCCTCATTTGAATGCCGATGGCGGAATTATTTTGACTGCTTCGCATAATCCGAAACAATGGAACGCTTTGAAATTATTGAACGCTAAAGGCGAATTCGTTTCAGGCGATGACGGTGCCCAAATCTTGAAAATTGCCGAAAATGACGATTTCAATTTTTCCGAAGTCGATGATTTAGGAAAATATGAAACTTTTGAAGGTGCAATTCAACTTCACATCGAACAGATTTTGGCTTTGCCTTTGGTCAATGCAAAAGCGATTGCCGAAAAGAAATTCAAAGTCGTAATCGACGCCGTGAATTCAACCGGAGGAATTTCCGTTCCGCCTTTGTTGGATAAATTGGGTGTTGAATATGTGAAATTATATTGCGAACCAACCGGGCATTTTCCGCATAATCCCGAACCTTTGAAAGAACATTTGACCGATATTTCCCAAAAAGTCGTGGAAGAAAAAGCCGATTTCGGAATTGTGGTTGACCCCGATGTCGATCGTTTGGCGATTATTTCCGAAGATGGCGAAATGTTCGGAGAAGAATATACCTTGGTTGCCGTTGCAGATTATGTTTTGGGCAGAACGCCTTCTGCGACCGTTTCGAATTTGTCTTCTTCGCGCGCTTTGCGGGACATTGCTGAAAAGCACGGACAAAAATATGAAGCATCTGCCGTTGGCGAAGTCAATGTGGTAAGGAAAATGAAAGAAAACGGCGCGAAAATCGGTGGCGAAGGAAACGGTGGAATCATCTATCCGGAATTGCATTATGGTCGCGACTCTTTGGTGGGAATTGCTTTGTTTTTGAGTCATTTGGCAGAGCAGGAAAAATCCGTAAAAGCCCTTCGAAATTCTTATCCGGCTTATTTTATGGGCAAAAAGAAAATCGAATTGACGCCTGAAATCGATGTGGATGAACTTCTGAATAAAATTGAAACGAAATACAGTTCAGAAGAAATTTCTACGGTAGACGGCATAAAAATTGATTTTGCCGATGAATGGGTTCATTTAAGAAAATCCAACACAGAGCCGATTATCAGAATTTATACAGAAGCACCCACGCAAGAAAGAGCTGATGCTTTGGCGGATCGATTTATTGCGGAATTGAAGAGTTTGAGTTAAGGTTTTTGTTATCTGAAGAATAGGAGTTGGGTAATGAGAAGCTTGATGATTTGTTCATTCCTTGTGCAAAACTGAATTGAATCATAAATTAAACTCAAATTTTTATCCGTAAATTCGTAGTGTGGAAGATGGATATTTAAATAATGAATTGATTGAACGTTTTGAGCAGATGCTTGAAAACAAGGAGAATTTCTACTTTGATACGGAAGAATTTTATGAAATCATTGCGTATTATTTGGACGTAGGCGATTTGCCTTATGCAAAAAAGGCATTGGACTATGCTTTGGAAATGTATCCGACCAGCACTGAAATTCAGATTAAAAAACTGGAATATCTTTTGGCGATTGACCGTTTGAAAGCGGCTTCTGTTCTGATAAATGAATTGAAAGATGTAGGTGCAAATGATGTGGATTATGCCATTTGTGTCGCACGCTTTTGGTCATTGAAGGAAAATCCCAAAAAAGCGATTCAGTTTTATGAAAAAGCGCTTGAATTTGGAGATGACCGTGAATACATCTACAATTGCATGGGGAATGAATACCTGAATCTGAACGAAATCAGCAAGGCCTTATATAATTTTAAAAAGGCTTTGGAACTTGATTTGGATGATGATTTTGCCTTTTTTTCATGCGTACAATGCTTTGAAGATCTGCATTTGCACAAAGAGTGTATTGAATTCCTTTTGCAATATATCGATTTAAGACCTTATTCTGAAATTGCCTGGTCGCAGTTGGGACAGCAATATATGTTGATGAAAGATTATGAAGAAGCACACCGCGCTTTTGATTATGCGACACTCATCAATCCGAAAAGTATCATGGCCCATACCCAGAAAGCGGCTTGTCTTGAAAAACTGGAAGATTTTGAAAAAGCGATAGAAGTTTATGAAGAAACGCTTGAATTGGATGATTCGGCAGCTTATACTTATTTAAAAATCGGAAGTTGTTATATAAAATTAGGCAAACCCTTTAAAGCTTTGAAGTCATTCCATCAGGCGATACACGAAGACCCGCAACTTGACCAAGCTTGGGTGGCCACTTCTGATTTGTATGAAAGCATCGGAAATTACGATGAAGCGCTTTACTATTTGAACAGAGGAATTGATCTGGACAATTTGAATATTGATTATTGGAAGCGCAGAGCTTATTTACATATTCAATTGGTTCGTTTTGAAGAATCTACTCTTGATTATTACCGTTTGGTTGAATTGGAACCCAATAATTTCTACAACTGGCTGGGATTGAGTGAAACCCTGATTACGATTGGAGATTATCAAAAAGCAGTAGATGCGGTGTATAGAGGATTGAAACATTTTAACCGAGCAGAACTTTATTATCAATTGAGTAATTGTTTCTATTTACTGGGAGAAGAAGAAAAAGGGGAGGCCGCATTTAAAAAAGCCTCTGAAATGAACGCTTCTTTACAATCCGAAATGCTCCAGAAATACCCCATTTTGGAAAACAGACAATCCGCTTCACAAAGAAAAAGACTAAAGAAGAAATAATCAGTTCAAATTCTCTTCTAACTATTTCATAATGGGTTCTTTACCTGAATTTAAACAAGGAATGAATTTTGTTGTTTAAATTTGAGAAACTACCTGAAGATATGAAATACTTCATTATAGGCGATATTCATGGTTGCTATTTTACGTTTCGCGAATTATTGGATAAATTTTGGGATGCGGAAAATGAAAAGCTCATTGTACTTGGAGATTTCGTTAACAAAGGCAAACATACTTTTGCCGTAATTGAATTCTTAATCCGAATAAAAGAACAGTTTAAAAAGGACTTCATTATTTTAAAAGGAAACAACGAATATCTTTTTGAAGAATATTACCGCGATGGAATTACACTTACTTCTAAACAGAAATTTGAAAATTATAACCTCGATTACATTCAGACTTTAAATTGGATGGATAAATTACCTCATCATTGGCAAAACGGAAAAGTCTATGTATCCCATGCAGGTGTTCCCATTGATGCCGATTTTCCGATGGATGAAAAGAATTTACTGGAATTGTTCAACCGTAAGCCTTTAAAAAATATCGGGAAAACACAATTCTTGGGACATATTGTAGTGGATGAACCGATTTACGATGAAAACGCAGATGCTTGGTACTTGGATACAGGTGCCGGATTTGGAAAAATGCTAACGGGCGCTCATATAAGTTCAGATGGAGAAGTTTTGGCGCTAAACAGTTTGAAAGTTCACCAAAAAGATAAAGGGAACTAAAAAAGGACATCGTTTTCACAATGTCCTTTCTTTCTATTTTTGAATTAATTATTTAATCTTTGTTCTCTGCAATTCTTTTGGCTTCACTTTTCTTGGTCAAGTCATACATAACCTGAGAAGAAATGTAGATAGACGAATAAGTACCTACAATCACCCCAATCAACATGGCAAACATGAAACCTTTGATGGTTTCCCCACCGAAAATGAAGATAATCAATACAACTAAAAACATACTGATGGAAGTGTTCATCGTTCTGGAAAGTGTATTATTGGTCGATTTATTGATTAATTCATCAAAAGGCATTTTCGGATATAATCCCAAGTATTCTCGTATTCGGTCAAAGATAATTACCGAGTCATTGATGGAGTAACCAATTACCGTCAAAATCGCAGCAATAAATGCTTGGTCAATTTCAAGGTTAAATGGCAAGATTCCGTGGAAGGCAGCAAATAATCCCAAAATCACTATAACGTCGTGCAAGGCACCTACCACAATTCCAACTCCATATTGCCATCTGAAACGTAGTAATATATATACACCTACCGCAATCAATGCAAGAATAACCGCAATAACAGATGCTCTTGTGGTGTCATCTGCAATGGTTGGTCCAACTTTTACAACCGACATGATACCGATTTCTGTTTCATCTTTTGAGAAATCTTCATAACTGTAGTTGGCAGGTAAAAAGGATTTTACTCCTTCGTAGATTTTTTGTTTAATCTCCTCGTCTACAGCTGTAGATTCCTGAGTTGATTTTAACTTTGTCGTTACTTTTACCTGATTGGCAGGGCCAAAAATCTTAACGGTAGGGGCGGTAGTAGTTCCGTCATCTTCTGTCAATGTCTTTTCCAACCCAACTCTTACATCATTTGCACTTACAGGTTGTTCAAATCGGATAGTATAAGTTCGTCCTACTTCAAAATCAACACCCATATCAAATCAACGAACTAATATAATCGCACCACAAGCCAATGAAACTGCAATAGAGACAATGTAGAACATTTTTCTTTTGGCCATGAAGTCAATATTCAAACCCTGAAACCAGTTCTTGGTAATTGATGTAAAGAATTCTACATTTTTTCCTTGTTCAAGTCTTCTGTCGATGAATATTTTGGTAAGGAATATAGCGGTAAATAATGAACAGAAAAGACCAATCAATAATGTAATGGCAAATCCCTGAACCGGTCCTTTACCAACTAATAACAAGATGGCAGCTGTAAGGATTGAGGTAACGTGTCCGTCCACAATCGCTGAAATTGCTCCTTTCCATGAATAGGCAATGGAAACAGCTTCTTTCAGTGATTTCCCATGGGAAAGTTCGTCTTTAACTCTTTCATTGATAATGATATTCGCATCGATGGCCATACCCAAGGTCAAAATGATACCCGCAATACCCGGCAATGAAAGCGTAGCACCAAATAATCCGACCATCAAGCCCAAAAGGAACAAAATATTAATGGTCACAGCGATATCTGCATAAATTCCTGCACGGCTATAGTAGAATACCATCCACACGAGAATCAATATAAATACGGCCGCAAAGGCAATCAATGAACTATTAATCGCTTCCTGTCCCAAAGATGGACCTACTTCTTCTAACTGAACGATTTTTGATGAAGCCGGTAAACTACCTGCCTGTAAAATATTGGCTAAGTCACGCGCTTCTTCTAAAGTGAAATTTCCGGAAATCTGAGAATTCCCTCCTGAAATTCTTTCATTGATATTCGGTGCAGAATAAACCATATTGTCCAATACAATGGCAATAGAATTTCCCACATTATCTGCTGTGATTCTAGACCATCTTTGAGCGCCTTCGGCATTCATTTTCATGGTTACAATCGGTTCATTAGAAATACTTCCTGTATTTCTTTCACCAGTTGCCTGGTCAATTACATCTCCCGGAAGCAAAGGTTCATTGTTTTGATCCCCGCTTAATGCATATAACGAAAGGAATTTACCGTTTATATTGGTATCTTGGCTCTGTACGGGTTTGTGTCCCCAGAAATATTTGAAATTTCTGATGTTGGATGGCATATTGGCTTTCAATGCCTGAGAATTAAAAATGCTGTTAACAATAGCGGTATCTTTTGTAGCTACTGAAAACAAAGAATTTCCTTCCATAGCAGGTTGGATAATACCTTGCAAACTTTGTACATCGGTTTTAACTCCTAATGATTGAGGATTTAGTGTGCTGAAATAAGAATTGATTTGAGGATTATTGGCTTCAACTTTCCAGAATTCCAATTTTGCGGTACTTTGCAATAGGTTTTTGATTCTGTCTTTGTTTTTTTCACCCGGCATTTCTACCAAAATACGTCCGTCCGCATCACCTCCCAATCTTTGAATCACCGGCTCAACCACTCCAAAACGGTTGATACGGGAAGAAATTACTTGGTAAGCAGTTCCGATTTTGGCATCAATATCATTTTTGATTTTATCTTTAATCGCTTCATCACTTTCATTGAACTCAATAAAAGTTGCATTTTGACGGTTGCCAAATATATCGGCAGATGCATATCTGAGATTTTCTTGCCCCTTTTCGCTTCTTATACGTTCGAATTCATCAAAGAAAATATCCACATAAGCACGGTTACCTTGAGAACGTTGTTTGATGTCAGCAGAATTCAGTGCTTCAACAAAAACAGGATTTTCTGTATGGGCTGCCAAGTTTTCCAATAGGTCACGAACCTGAACCTGAAGAATCACACTGATTCCTCCACGCAAGTCTAATCCTAATTTTATTTCTTTGTTTTTGGCATCTCGGTAATTATAATTGATAATTCCCAGTTTCAGCGTATCGTTGGCCAAACTGTCCAAAACAATTTGTTCGTGCGCCTCGTCTCTTGAATTTTCATATGCTTCACACTCTACTTTATTGGTGTACCAAGTATAACTTAATTGTCTGATGGAAAGAATTCCAAGAATTATAGCAATACCCGCAATAAGCCATTTTCCTTTCATAATTCGTGTCTTATTAAGAATTTTTTAACGCGCAAATATAGAAGTATCTGAACACTTAACCAAAATAATACAGATTGTTCCAAAGTTTTTTTCAACAATAAACTAAATCAACTTTACAACAATTCATTGGCTAAATTCGCTAACTCACTACGTTCTCCTTTAATTAACTGAATATGAGCAAACAACTTTTGTTCTTGAACCCTGTCTACCAAATAAGACAAACCATTGGATTGTTCATCTAAATAAGGCGTATCTATTTGTTTGATATCGCCCGTGAAAATAAATTTCGTGTTTTCGCCTGCTCTGGTAATGATGGTCTTGATTTCATGAGGCGTCAGGTTTTGGGCTTCATCAACGATAAAGATCACATCGGACAAACTTCTTCCTCTGATGTAGGCGAGGGGTGTAATCATTAATTTTTCTTGTTCCACCATCAGGTTGATTTGTTTGTATTCTTTATCGTGTTCATCAAATTGATATTGAATAAATTTTAAATTATCCCACAGTGGCTGCATGTAAGGGTCAATTTTGGATTTTATATCACCCGGTAAATATCCAATGTCTTTGTTGCTCAAAGGAACAATGGGTCTTGCCAGATAAATCTGCTTGTATTCTTTTTTCTGTGCAATTGCCGCCGCCAAAGCTATCAAAGTCTTTCCCGTTCCGGCTACACCATGAAGCGCAACCAGCTTGATTTCCTTTTTCAAAATCGAATGAATCGCAAATGCCTGTTCTGCATTTTTTGGTTTTATATTGAAAACCGTTTGTTTATTGACTCTTTCCAATTGTTGTTCAAAAGGATTATAATAAGCAAGTGCAGAAGATTTATCGCCCTGCAAAATATAATAAGCATTGGCAGATATTTCCATCTTTTCTTCAATAGCTTCAAGTGGAACTGTATATTCTTTGTAAAGCAAATCAATGATTTCCTGGTCAAATTCCGTATAAGTCGTGATGCCGGTTGGCAGATTGTCAATGTTTTGAACCTTTCCGGTTTCATAATCTTCTGCCTTGATTCCCAGTGCTTTGGCTTTCAGCCTCAAATTCACATCTTTGGTAACAAGACTTACCTGACGTTTGGGTTCATCTTTGGCCACTATCAGACAGGAATTCAGGATTTTATTGTCCATCGACTCAGAACCATAAATCTTTACTGCAGATTTTGGAATTCCATTGGTTTCCATCACAATTTTAAAAGAACCTTTTCCTTCGCCCGGAAGCGGAATCCAATCCTGAATCAAATGGTCTTTTGAATTTTTGTCCAGAAAACGTATGAATTCTCTGGCTTCAAAATTTTTGGTATCATTTCCTTTTTTAAAAGTATCCAATTCTTCCAGAACGGTAATGGGAATTACAACATCATGCTCATCAAAGTTCATGATGGATTTGTGGTCAAAAATGATGACCGAAGTATCCAGTACAAAAATTTTCTTTTTCATTTATCCGTTTTTCAATTGGATAAATTGACAAAATTTTTAACCGAATGATGTGAATTTAGTTTAAAATCTATCAACAATTATCAACTAACTATCAACAAACGGATTTATTTTCAGGAAGAATTTTATCCTAAATGAAGAAATGAATTTGTCAAATGAAAACGAAAAATTATTCCACATTGTCCAAATTCACTTCCACTTCACGTTCGTAAAGAAAATTGGGCTGAAGTCCTTCACGTTTTACAATCAATTGACCTTGATTGGAACCCGCAAATCTTGAAAATCCGCTTCCAATCCCAAAACCGGGTTCACGGACTATGAAATAAACACCTTTGAAAAACGGATAATTCATCGCCAGGATATTGGACACTTCAGGCTTTTGTGCTACACCTTTTTCATCAATTACCGATAAAATTTTTATGTTTTGAAGGAGTTTCTCTACTTCCGGATTATCCTTTTCGCTGATTTCATTCAGACCGATTACACCTACAGATTTAGGTGATTTCTGAACAAATTCAATTAATTTTTGTGCGTTTTCTTCTGCCTGTATCGCTTTTCCGGCAGGGATTTCAAGATTCAGAACATTTTTTACCGTATTGAAATTCCCGGAATTCCCGTCATCAAAAATAATTTGATTGTTTCCTTCCAGAATTCCATTTTTTATTTGATCCAAACTTATGGAATCAATTGGATTTTGGATAGATGTCACGAAAACGGCAGCATCATAAGCCAAAAGGGTAGAACGGGGCGTGACATCTGTAAGTTGGGCAATGTATTTGGTCTGCTGTTCGCTCAAAGGCTGATTGATAAATGCCGCACTGGCAACAGTATCCTGAAGGTCTTTTAAAACTTGATTCTCAGGTTTATAAATGATTTCAAATTTTACTTCCGGATATTTCATAGTGTAAATCTGGGTCAGCGCTTCCAATAAACTTTTGTTGGATGGATCGGCATAAATGGTCATTTCGCCTCTTTGATGTGAAACTTCTTCTTTTTTATTCCCGCAGGATAAAAAGATTCCGGAAAGAATGATAAGAAAAATGAAATTAAAAATCCTCCGTACGGATGGCTTTAACTGCCCGATAAATTCTGAAAATACCATAAATTATAAATAAAATACCCAATGCCTTAGCGGCTAAAGGACTTAAATCCATTAAAAACCAATTTCTTGCAATCACAAATCCCCCAATGACTCCATAGAGAATTCCCATGATGATGTTGATATATTGTCTAATCATTTAAACAAAGGTAATTAAATATTCTAATTTTGATTTAGAATAAAATCTAAAAAGCCCTGCCGTGACAGAGCTTTTTATAGAATTTGTTCATTTATTTTTGCAGTTCAAATTGAACGGGAATTGTGAAATTCAGGTTTACATTTGTACCATCATTTAGTTGAGCCGGTTTTAGATATTTGCCTTTTCGCATCAATCGCTCTGAAATTCTGTTTAAAGCTTGCTGAGCTTCTTTACTAAATTCTTCATTTCCGCCAGTGAGCGTTCTTACATTTATAATTCTTCCTGATTTATCCACTACGAAATTTAGACGCGCACTAACTTTTTCGTAATTGTTTCTGCTTGCAGTTTCTCCAAAATCACTTAATTGAACCCCCAATTCCTCCTGTAATTTAGCTGCCATACAATCTTGCAATGCTTTTTTTGTATTTCCGGCTTTTTCACAACCGGGAAAAACAGCCATTTTTGAAACATCTCTGGCGTTGAAAATTTTTTCGGGAGCTGGCACAACATTATTATTAATATTATCTTTTCCTTCATTATCATTAGAAATTCCCATATTATTTGATCCGGATTTTATACTTCCTTCACCATTATTATTTCCTATTTCAGGCATGGTCATTTTGCCTAAATCCCGGTTAATGGTTGGAGGAGTTTCAACTGACGGTTTTTCGGTAGGTTCAGGCATAACATCTTCCTTGTTTTCGGTAGTGGTTGCGGGGGCAACATCATTTTGAATGGGTTTTGAGGGTTCAGTCGGCGGATTGGGTTCTTCTATAAAATCAATTATATAGGGACAACTGATAACCGGGTCATCGACGATGATTTCATTATTTTTAGTAGTGAAAGAAAAAACAGCCAAGAGAATTCCCACAAAAAATAGTCCGATTAATAAAGATTTCAAAAGATTTTGACTTTCACCGGTTCTGAGAGCATAAGCGCCATAAGCTTTGTTACGATTTTCAAACAGATAATCGTTCCAAGATAATTGTTGATTTTTTTTCATTTTCCATCATTTTTAAAAATTAAACACATAAACCGGTGCCGGATATTGGAGGACTTAATTCAATAAATCTTTCTCCTTTAAAGTATCATGATATTTGTCATATTTCAAATTCTATGCCTTGTTAAACAATTCTTAAAACTTTAACAATTTGAGATGTTAAAAACTTTATTTCTTAAAAATGAGTTGGGGTTGAGGAACAATTTTATACCTTAGCCAATCCTATGGAAAATTTGGATATCACTACATCTTTTAAGACTAAATCACAGAAAATCATCGGTTTAGACCGAGGTAAGCTTCCCCCCCAAGCGATTGATTTGGAAGAAGCTGTGCTCGGTGCAATGATGATTGACAAAAAAGGAATCGATGAAGTCATTGATGTGCTTTTACCTGAAATGTTTTACAGAATTCAGCACCAAACCATTTACGCAGTCATCAGAAAACTTTTTAATAATACCCAACCGATTGATTTATTGACGGTCTCAAATGAATTGCGAAATGAAGGAAAACTCGATTTGGTGGGCGGTGATTATTATTTAATCCAATTGACCCAAAAAGTTTCTTCTGCTGCACACATCGAATACCATTCGCGCGTAATTATTGAAAAATATATTTTACGTCAACTCATTGAAATTTCATCCAATATCATTGATAAATCTTACGATGAAACCACCGATGTTTTTGATTTACTCGATTTCTCTGAAAGTAAACTTTTTGAAATTACAGAAGGCGGAATCAAAAGAAGTTTTTCAGATTCCAATACCTTGGTTCGCGAAGCAATAGACAAAATCAAAGCTATGTCAGAGAAAGAAGGAATGAGTGGTGTTCCTTCCGGATTTACAAAAGTTGACCAAATCACATCAGGTTGGCAGGATTCAGATTTGGTGATTTTGGCGGCACGTCCCGGGATGGGGAAAACGGCTTTTGTGCTTTCCATGGCGCGGAATATGTCGGTAGATATGGGAATTCCAACCGCGATTTTTTCATTAGAGATGTCAAGTGTCCAATTGATTACACGTATGATTTCAAGTGAAACCGGAATTTCTTCCGAAAAATTACGTAAAGCTACACTCGAAAATCACGAATGGAAACAACTTTATAATAAAGTAAAAGGGCTTGAAGACGCACCTTTATATATAGATGATACGCCGGCTTTATCCATTTTTGATTTGCGGGCAAAAGCAAGACGCTTGGTATCTCAGCACGATGTAAAATTGATCATCATTGACTATTTACAATTGATGACCTTAGGTGGAGGAAAATCGACCGGAAACCGTGAACAGGAAATTTCAACGATTTCCCGGAATTTAAAAGCCATCGCAAAAGAATTAAATATTCCGGTAATTGCGTTATCGCAGTTGTCTCGTTCGGTTGAAACCCGTGGCGGAAATAAACGTCCGTTGCTATCCGATTTGCGGGAATCTGGTGCCATTGAACAAGATGCCGATATTGTTTCCTTTATTTACAGACCTGAATATTACAAACTCGATGTTTGGGACGATGAAAACGGAACCCCTTGTGCCGGTCAGGCAGAATTCATCATCGCAAAACATAGAAACGGAGCATTGGAAAATGTTCGATTGAGATTCATCAATGACCAGGCGAAATTTATGGATCTGGAAGAAGATTTCGGATTCAGCGGATTTGAATTCCAAAGTTCTATGAACAAAGAAGAGTCAGGAAATATGGAAATCGGAAGTTCCATTAATTTACCTGTTGGAAATCCGGAAGATTCATTTGGTTCTTTGGATGAATTTGAATCTGACTTTTCAGAGGAAGAAGATGATGATATACCTTTTTAAT
>Ga0079224_100000930_pt1 | contig 31652 bp, 26 predicted proteins | sample Stecom2015_FD_80414 | JGI IMG/M metagenome (GOLD analysis project Ga0079224, IMG submission 80414) | Agricultural soil microbial communities from Utah to study Nitrogen management - Steer compost 2015 | ecosystem: Environmental > Terrestrial > Soil > Agricultural land | place: USA: Utah... | reverse complement strand
TTTCCGATGACGTCGCACGTGGAGTGCGTGGCGATTCTTGAGCCTGCCCAGAAGGGGCTCTGACCTGCGGTTTTATCGGGTTCTTCAGGTGTGCTCGACGGTGCTCGACCTGTTTTCCGAAGTGGAACGGTTTCAGTGACGGATCGATTTTTGTAGATCGCTGACCTGCGAGTTCGTGAGTGAGGTCTCTGCATGGGCGACGCCCTCAGAAGGGCTTTCGGAGATTCTTGACGCTCGGATGACGCTCGAAGCGGAAGTCTCTGCTGTGCCTCCGCAGGCGCTGCGAGCCGCTATCTTTGGCCCACGCTTTTGGAGCACGGGACTCGACCGCGCCACGTGATACCGGTCATAGGGGCGTCGATGTCCGCTCGGAGCCGCGCGCGACCTTTGCTGTCGGCTGTTCTGCACGCATGGCCAGCAGAAGCAAGCCGGCCGCGCAGAACACCGCACCCGTCGTGATGTACAGGGCCAGTGGTGTCCAGCCCGCGTCCAGCAGCCAGCCAGCCGTGGTGGGTGCGATGATGGCACCCACGCGGCCGACACTGATCGCCGCTCCCACACCTGTCGCCCGCAGCGGCGCCGGATAGACGCTCGGCGTCAGGGCGTAGAGGCCGGCGATGCAGCCGTTGACCGCGACTCCGATGACCGCTCCGATGCAGAAGGCCAGGACGAGTGTGTCGGTGGAGGCCGCGAAGGCCACGGCGAGTGCTGCGGACACGAAGAGGTAGGTACGCAGGACGCTGCCGAGCGCGTACCGCGCGGCCAGTGCGCCCAGGAGTGCGGTGCCGAAGACACCGCCCAGGTTGAGCAGCGTTCCGCCGGTCAGGCTCTGTGTCGCGGACATCCCGGCCTCCACGAGGAGAGTCGGCGTCCAGCTTGTGACGAAGTAGAAGGCGGCCATGACGAGGAAGAAGGCACCCCACAGCACCAGGGTGGGGCGGCGGAGATCCGGCGCCAGAAGGCGGCGGAACCCGCCTGCGGAGGTGAGCGTCGTCGGTTCCTTGTCCGGGAGCGTGGACAGGTGTGGCTGCCCCATGCGGCGGGCCAGCTCGTTGACACGGCTCAGGGCATTGGCGGGTCTCCTGCTGAGGAGGAAGTCGAGCGATTCCGGCAGGAGACGGAAGGCAAGGGGAATGACGGCCAGGGTGGCGAGTCCGCCGGCCAGGAACACCGAGCGCCAGCCGTAGCGGTCGATGAGGGCGACCGAAGAGACGCCGCCGATTGTCGCTCCCACGGCGTACCCGGTGGAGTTGAGGCTGACGGCCAGACCGCGCCAGCGGCGGGAGGCGAACTCACCGGCGATGACGTTGCTGCAGGCGAGAACGGCGCCGATGCCGACGCCTGTGAGCAGGCGCAGCGCCCCCAACTGCTGCCAGTTCTGACTGACCGAGGACAGCAGCATGCCCGCGGCTGCGAGGGCCAGGCCGGCCAGGATGACGGGGCGCCGGCCGATCCGGTCGGCCTGGGGAGCGATGAGCAGGGCGCCCAACGCCATGCCCGCCAGCCCGCTGCTCAGCAGCAGCCCGAGGGTACCGGCATCGAGGTGCCACTCGCCGGAGATCGTCTTCCCGGTGAAGGACATGACCAGCACGTCGAAGCCGTCAAGGGTGTTGAGCAGCACGCAGATGGCGATCGCACCCCACTGGAAGCGGCTCATGGGCCCGTCGTCCAGGGCCTGCGTGAGGCGGGCGGTCACCGGACGGCCTGCGGGGCGGTGGGGCGGTGGGGGCACTTCTCCATGGCAGCACTCCGTTGTCGACTGCGGGATGGCCGAACCGGCTCGTCGGCGCGCCGTGGGCGGCAGCCTCGGGTTCGGCAGTGGGAGCAGTCATGGTGCGAGCGGCGCTCTCGCGCGGCCAGGTGGTTTCCCGGATGCCGGGAAACAAGTGTGGCGGGCCGATGTCCTTCAGAGGTCGGGTGTGTCAAGAGCTCGCGAAATGGCGCGGCCGCATGAGCGGACCAGATCGGCGAGCGCTCCGACGGACGTGGACCCGTGCCGGACCACCGCGGAGACGGCTGCGGTCACCTCGCCGTCGTCGGTGGTGACGGGCGCGGCGACGGAGAGGGTGTCGGTGGACAGTTGCCGGTCGCTGACCGCGTAGCCGCACGTGCGTGCCTGGGCGAGGACCGCCCTGAGCCGGCCGCTGTCGGTGAGCGTGAACGGGGTGTGCCGGGGTATCGTCCGCGCGAGAGCTTCCTCCTGAACGGCTGCCGGTGCGTGAGCGAGCAGCACCAGTCCAGCCGCTGTCGTGGTGATGCCCAGCCGTCCTCCCACTCGTGTCAGCGTGGGCACGGCACAGCTCGGCGCGATGCGTTCGATGAAGACCACCTCGCTTGCGTCACGGACGGCGAGCTGGACGTTCTCACGGACGAGGGAGGAGAGGTCTTCCAGGTAGGGCAGTGCGCGCTCGCGCAGCCCTTGACTGCGCGGAGCCAAGGATGCGACCTCCCACAGCCGCAGCCCGATGCGGTAGCGGCCTTGCGCGTCGCGTTCCAGAGCGCCCCACACGAGCAGGTCACCCAGCATGCGGTGCACGGTGGACACGGGCAGACCTGATCGCCGGGCCAGCTCGCTCAGGGACAGGTGAGGACGTTGTGCGCTGAAGGCACCGAGGATGCGCAGAGCCCGGCCGATGACGGGCCCTGTTGCGGTGGCGGGCGGGGAACCGGATTCCTGCGGGGAAGGGGAGGAAGGCGCGCTGCGCAGGGTGTGACGGGTCAAGGCGTGAGTCCTTCCTCGCTACCTGGACGTCCCGCGCTTCACCGAGCTCACTGGCCGTCGCTGAGTGCCTCGGCGTCCAGCGACGCGATCTTGCGAAGGACGTCGACGGCCAGCTTGCGTTCGTCACCGGGAAGCGCCTCGAGCAGTTGCTCGTTGACGGCCTCGGCCGGACCGATCAGGGAGTCGAGCAGTTCGGCTCCCTGATCGGTGAGACTCAGCAAGGTCCGCCGACGGTCCTCCTCGTCGCGTACCTGACTGACGTAGTGCTGCTCGGTAAGCCGGCGGACGATGTGGTTGACCGTCGAACGGTCCAGTGAGGTGAAGCGCGCCAGGGTGCGTTGGTCGATGCCGGGGTCACGGCTGAGGGCGTTGAGGACGGCGAACTGCTGGGAGGTGATCTCCCTGGACACGTGCCGGTACCACAGGGCGGTGTGCACCTGTTCCGCGCGTCGGATCAGGTGTCCGACGTAGTTGTGCAGTTCCAGTGCGTGCGCCACAGTCTTCCGTCCGTCTGTCGCCGGGGTGGTGCTGGCCGGGTGCCGGCCGGTGGGGGGAGTCTACGAGTGCCGGCACCACCTGGCGGCGAGCGGCGGTCAGCGGCCGCGGTGGCCGGGGCGCTGGTCGTAGGGGGTGGCACGGGAGCCGTCGACACCGACCTCCAGGCGACCGACCTTCTCGATGTCCAGGACCACGCGGTCTCCGTGGCTGAGCGGTCCCACTCCGGCCGGGGTGCCGGTCGCGATCACGTCGCCCGGGTGCAGGGTCATGACGGAGGAGGTGTAAGCGATCAGTTCGCGGACGCCGAAGATGAGGTCCGTCGTGTTGGTGCGCTGCCGGGTGGTGCCGCCGACGTCGCAGCGCAGGTCGAGGGCGTCCGGGTCCGGGATCTCGTCGGCGGTCACGATCCAGGGGCCGAGCGGGGTGAACGTGCCGAAGGACTTGCGGGTGGTGCGGTCCTCGCCGGAGCGGACGGTGATGTCCAGGACGCAGGTGTAGCCGAAGACGTGGTCCAGGGCTTCGTCCGTGCTCACGTGCGAGGCGGTGCGGCCGATGACGACGCCCAGTTCGCCTTCCTGGTCGGTGCGCTTGTCGGAGTAGGGGAGGAGGATGTCCTGGCCCGGGCCGATGACGGAGGAGTTCGCCTTGAGGAAGACGCCGAGGTCGGCCACCGAGGTGGTGTACTCCATCTCGGCCTTGTGGTCGAGGTAGTTGACCGGCGCGCCGATGATCTTCCCGGGGCGGGGGAGCGGGGCCTCCAGGACCGCTTCGGCCAGGGGGATGCGGGGCCGGCCGGCTGCTTCGAAACGGGCCGTCTCCCCGTCGGCGACCGCCTCGACGTACCGCTGGAGCGCACCGACGGGGCCGGCGGTGTTGGCTCCGGCGACCTGGTCGGTCACGTCGACGAGGTCGTCACCGACGACGAGTCCGAGGCGTCCCTTGTTGAACAGTGCCAGACGCATGCTGGCCTCCTTGTGGGTGTCGGGTGGGAGGGTCAGGCGCCGGGGTCGGCGTCTTCGGTGCGGTAGAGGCCGAGGGAGCGCATGACCGGCTCGTCGCTGTAGGAGAAGAGGACGGCGTCCGCGGAGGCCGAGGTGTTGACGTGCCGGTAGGAGGCCCAGCCGGGGACGGCGAAGGTGTCGTGCTCGGACCACTCCAGCCGCTCGCCGTCGACGATCGTGGCACCCTCGCCGCGGACGACGTTGAAGATGGTCGAGGCCGTGTGGCGGCGGCCGGCTCCCTCGAAGCCGGGGCGCAGCCGCTGGACGCGGCAGCCGATGGTGGGCATGACCGGTCCCCCGGTCCAGGGGTTGGTGTACTCCAGGACGACACCGTCGACGTCGCTGCCGTCGGCCGTGTCGGCGACGGCGTCCAGAGCGCGCTCCGTCTCCTGCCAGGTGTAGCGGGTGACGGGGGAGTTGGGGCCGTCCTGGGTGAGCCAGGCGGGGGTGAGCCGGCCGTGCAGGAACTGGCGGCTGCCGGCGTCGTCGGGCTTGGTCACGGGCTGGAGCCGCTGCGGGTACTGCTCGTAGAAGCCGGCTTCCAGGGCGTTGACCAGGGGGTAGTCGAGTGCGTCGAGCCAGATCATCGGCGCGTCACCCTCGTGGGTGTGGTCGTGCCAGTGCCAGCCGGGAGTGAGCAGGAGGTCGCCGGGGGCCATGAAGACCCGCTCGCCGTTGACGGTGGTCCAGGCGCCGTCGCCTTCCAGGATGAAGCGGAAGGCATTGGAGGTGTGCCGGTGGGCCTGTGCGGTCTCGCCGGGCAGGATGATCTGGAGGCCCGCGTAGAGGGTGTTGACCGTGGCCGGGGGGTCGGTGAGGCCGGGGCTGACGAGCATGAGGACCCGTCGTTCGGCCTCCTCCAGAGACAGAGTCTTGGAGAAGTGCAGCAGATGCGGGCGGAGTTCGCGCCAGTCCCAGCGGTAGGGGACGGCGCGGCTCTTGGGCTGGGCGGGGAACAGGTTGCCGTAGAAGCGCCACAGCGGGGCGGCTCCCAGGCCCTCCAGGGCCTTGTAGGCGAGTTCGTCGGTTGTCATGGTGTCCTCCTACGCGAGCCGGATCACAGGGCGGGAGCAGGTGCGGGGGTGGGGGTGGGGGTCCACACCCAGGAGATGTCGTCGAACGTCTCGGGGCCGCGCGACGAGAGGAGCATGTTGCGCAGGGTGGCTCCCATGCCTTCGAGGTGGCAGATCTCGCCGAAGCGGCGGGCGTTGGTCTGGATGAGAGTCGCCCGTTCCCGACGCCGGTCCGCGTATGCGGCGAAGGCTTCGGCGGGGTCCGCGCTCTGGCCGAGAGCCTGGCCGAGCGCCACGGCGTCCTCCAGTGCCTGGCAGGCGCCCTGCGCTAGGTACTGGAGCATGGGGTGGGCGGCGTCTCCGAGAAGCGCGATCCGCCCGTGCACCCAGGTGCTGATCGGGGCACGGTCGTACAGCGGCCAGCGACGGTCGCGGGAGACGAGCGGCAGCGCGTCGCGCACGGCCCGGCAGGCGCCGGCGAAGCGTTCCTCCAGCTCGGTTTCGGTGCCCCAGTCGTCGGAATCCGGCGTGTAGTGGTCGCTCTCGAACACGGCGACCTGGTTGTACAGCTCGCCGCGACGTACGGGGTACTGCACCAGGTGCATGCGCGGCCCGGCCCACACCATGACCGCTTCCGAGGCGGCGTGCTGGGACATCCGGCCGGTCATCTTCCCGGTGGGCAGGGCGCCGCGGAAGGCGACGTAGCGCGAGCAGACCGGTTCGCCGTCACCGACCAGTACCTGGCGCAGCCGGGAGTGCAGTCCGTCCGCAGCGACGACCGCGTCGGCGGTCAGCGGGGCGTGGCCCTCCGCGAAGTGCAGGTGTACCCCGGATCCGTCCTGGTCGGCCTCGGTGACGGTGTGTCCCGTGCGCAGCGTGACGGCGGGGTGCTCCTGACAGGCGGTCAGCAGTGCGGTGTGCAGGTCGGTGCGGTGGGTGACCAGGTACGGGTGCGCGAAGCGGTCGGTGTAGGCCGAGCTGCGCAGATCGAGGGAGGTGACCTCGTCACCGGTCAGGGCATCCATCATGACCAGCCGGGGCGGGGCTACCGCGGATGCCCGGACGGCCGGCAGTACGCCGAGTTCGTCGAGGGCTAGGGAGGCGTTCGGGGCGAGCTGCAGGCCGGCCCCGATCTCGCCGAAGCGGGCGGCCCGCTCCACGAGCGTCACGCGATGGCCGGCGCGGGCAGTCGCCAGCGCGGCGGCCAGTCCGCCGATACCGCCTCCGACTACGGCGATGTGGAGTGGAGAGGTGAGGACGGGCATCTGGCCTCCAAAAGTCAGCTCGGGAGGACATCGGGAGCGGAGGCGGTCAGACCCGGCCTCCGATGGTCCGTACACCAATCATTGGTGTACGGAATATATTCCGAGAGTGTTTCCCCCGTGTCAATGGATCGTGGAGAAACTCTTCCGACCGCCGGTCAGCACGCGGCGGAGACACTGTCCACCTTCAGGGCGGTGCCGGTGCGGGCGGTGATGTCCTCGACGGTGACGCCGGGTGCGGTTTCGACCAGGGCGAGGCCCTGGGGGGTGACATCGAGAACGCCGAGGTCGGTGATGATCCGGTGGACGCACTGCTCGCCGGTGAGGGGGAGGGCGCACTCGTCGACGATCTTGGGGGTGCCGTCCTTGGCGGTGTGTTCCATGAGGACGATGACGCGGCGTGCGCCGTGGATGAGGTCCATGGCACCGCCCATGCCCTTGACCATCTTGCCGGGGATCATCCAGTTGGCGAGGTCGCCGCGGGCGGAGACCTGCATGGCGCCGAGGACGGCGGTGTCGATGTGACCGCCGCGGATCATGCCGAAGGAGAGCGCGGAGTCGAAGAAGGAGGCGCCCGGCAGGACGGTGACCGTTTCCTTGCCGGCGTTGATCAGGTCGGGGTCGACTTCGTCCTCGGTGGGGTAGGGGCCGGTGCCGAGGATGCCGTTCTCGGAGTGCAGGACGACGTGGACGCCGCGTGGGAGGTGTCCGGGGATCAGGGTGGGCAGGCCGATGCCCAGGTTGACGTAGGAGCCGTCGGTGAGTTCGGCGGCGGCGCGGGCGGCCATCTGCTCGCGGGTCCAGCTCATGGACGTACGGTCCTCTTCTCTATGGGCTTGTCGGCGGCCTGGCCCGCGGTGAGCGCCACGACCCGCTGAACGTAGATCCCGGGCACGTGGACCTCATCGGGTCGGAGCGCGCCCGGTTCGACGAGTTCCTCGACCTCGGCGACGGTGACGCGGCCGGCCATGGCGGCGAGGGGGTTGAAGTTGGCGGCGGCCCGGCGGAAGACGAGATTGCCGTGGTGGTCGCCGCGCCAGGCCCGGACGAGGGCGAAGTCGGTGGTGATGCCGTGTTCCAGGACGTACGGGCGGCCGGCGAAGTCGCGTGTCTCCTTGGGCGGGGAGGCGACGGCCACGGTGCCGTCGGGCGCGTAGCGCCACGGCAGCCCGCCGTTCGCGACCTGGGTGCCGACGCCGGCCGGGGTGTAGAAGGCGGGGATGCCCGCGCCGCCGGCGCGCAGCCGCTCGGCGAGGGTGCCCTGCGGGGTCAGTTCCACTTCCAGTTCGCCGCCGAGGTACTGGCGGGCGAACTCCTTGTTCTCACCGACGTAGGAGCCGGTCACTCGGGCGATACGGCCCGCGGAGAGCAGGATGCCGAGTCCCCGGCCGTCGACGCCGCAGTTGTTCGAGACGACTTTCAGGCCGTTCGTGCCCCGTTCGTACAGGGCGCGGACCAGGACTTCGGGGACGCCGCTGAGGCCGAAGCCGCCGACGGCGAGCGAAGCGCCGTCGGGGATGTCGGCGACCGCTTCGGCGGCGTCGGCGCGGACCTTGTTCACGTGCGGACTGCCTTTCGGTTCGGGGCGCCGGGCAGGACGGTGGACCAGCCGCCGTCCACGACCAGGTTGGCGCCGGTGATGTAGGCGGCCTCGTCGGAGGCCAGGAAGACGGCCGCGTTGACGACGTCGTCGGGGTGGCCCAGCCGCCCGAGGGGGATGTGGCCGGAGATGTCGCTCATCGGGTGGTCGTCGGCGAGCAGGTTGTCGCGCGAGCCCTCGGTGTCGATCATCCCGGGGCTCACGCAGTTCACCCGGACGCCGTGCGGTGCTCCCTCGGCGGCGAGTTGGCGGGTGAGCGCGATGACGGCGCCCTTCGACGCCGAATGGGCCGTCCGGTGGTTGGTGAGGGAACCGGTGAGTCCCGCGGTCGAGCCGACGGTCAGGACGCAGCCGCGGCTGCGCACCAGGTGCGGCCAGGCCGCCCGCACGGTCAGCCACACCGAGTCCAGCTCGGCCCGCATGGTGAACGCGAAGTCCTTGTACGGCTGGCTGTCGATCGGGCCGAACCGCACGGCGCCCGCGTTGGCATACACGATGTCGACGCCGCCGAACGCGTCCACCGCCTCGTCCACCCAGGCACGGACGGACTGCTCGTCGGTGACGTCGAGCGGGCCGGGGGTGAGGGCGGTGCCGCCCTCGCGGGCGATGAGGCGCTGGGTCTCGACGGCTTCCTCGTGCAGCAGGTCACTGCCGACCACGAGGGCGCCCTCGGCGGCGAACCGCAGCGCGGCGGCCCGGCCCTGGCCGCGCGCGGTCCCGGAGATCAGCGCCACCTTGCCTTCCAGCCGCTTCACCGCGCTCCCTCCCGCAGGGCGTCGGAGACGGACTTGACGCCGCCGTGCGCGGTCATGCCGCCGTCCACCGGGATCTCCGCGCCGCTGATGAACGACGCGTCGTCGGACAGCAGGAACACGACCAGCGGCGCCACCTCGCCGACGGAGCCGGTGCGGCCCAGCGGAGTCTCCTTGATGTTGGCCTCGCGGAAGGCGGGCGCGGCGGAGGCGGTCATCTCCGTCTCGATGTAGCCGGGGTGGATCGTGTTGACGCGGATGCCGCGCGGGCCCAGCTCCAGGGCGGCGGTCTTCGACAGGCCGCGCAGCGCCCACTTGCTGGTCGTGTAGGCGACCGGGTAGTGCGCGGTGAGGGCCGCCGAGGAGCCGACGTTGACGACCGAGGAACCGGGCGGCATGAGCGGGGCAAGGTGCTGGATGCCGAGCAGCGGGCCGGTGACGTTGACCGCGTGGACGCGGGTCATGTCCTCGGGGCGTACGTCGCCGACGCGGGCTCGCCAGGTGATGCCGGCGTTGTTGACGAGGCCGTGCACCTGCCCGTACGCCTCGCGCAGCTCGGCGGCGAGTGCGGCCCAGTCCTGCTCGCGGGTGACGTCCAGGCGCCGGCAGCCCGGCGCTTCGACGGCGTCGGTGGCGATGACCCGGGCCCCCTCGCGGGTGAGGGCCTCGGCCTCGGCGGCGCCCTGTCCGCGTGCGGCGCCGGTGACGACGACGACCTTGCCGAGCAGCCTCTTGGGGTGCAGGTCGCTCACGGCCGCTCCCGGGAGCGGCGCCGGCCGACGGGCAGCGGGACGGGCTCGACGCCGGGGACGACGGTGTTGGTGAGGGTGCCGATGCCCTCGACGGTGAGGGTGACGGTGTCGCCGGGCTTCAGCGGGGGTGGGGTCTGCTCGCCGCGCAGGCCCCAGAGTTCGGCGAGGCAGCCGCCGTTGCCGCAGGTGCCCGAGCCGAGGACGTCACCGGGGACGACGCGGGTGCCGCGGGAGGCGTAGGCGGTCATCTCCTCGAACGTCCAGCTCATGTTGGACAGCAGGTCCTCGCCGAGCTTCTCGCCGTTGACCTCGGCGGTCAGGGCCAGGCGCAGGAATCCTTCGCGGTCCCGGTACGGCTCCAGCTCGTCCGCGGTGACCAGGTACGGGCCGAGGGTGGTGGCGGTGTCCTTGCCCTTGCACGGGCCGAGGCCCACCCTCATCTCCGCGCCCTGGAGGTCCCGCGCGGACCAGTCGTTGAAGACGGTGTAGCCGACGATGTGGTCGCGGGCCTGTTCGGCGGTGAGGTCGCGGCCCTCCCGACCGACCACGGCGCTCACTTCGAGTTCGAAGTCGAGCACGGCCGAACCGGGGGGTACGGGGATGCCGTCCCCGTGGCCGTAGATCGCGTGCGGATTGGTGAAGTAGAAGGTCGGGGCCGCGTACCACTGCTCGGGGACGCCGCCGGTGCCCTCCACGGACCGGCGCACCCCTTCCACGTGCTCCTCGAAGGTCACGAAGTCCCGCACAGACGCGGGCTGCAGCGGAGGCAGCAACCGGACCTGGGAGACATGCGGGCCCGGGGGGACGTCCAGGGCCGCGGCGCCGGCGGCGAGCAAGCCGGGGAGCCCGTCGGTCTGCTGGATCAGTGCGGTGAGCGAGGTGACGCCCGGCAGGGGGAAGAGGGTGCCGTCCTCTTCCACGACCGCCACCCGGTGGTGGTGTCGGTGTTCGTATGCGGCGAAACGCATGGTGCGGCTCCAGCGGAGTGTGATCAGGAGAGGGGGATGCGCATGAGGTCGTGGCCCACGGTGACGCGGCCCCGGTAACCGGCCGCCCGGGCGGAGGTGCGGGCCGCCGCGGCCCACTCGCGGTCGGGGAACTGGGTCGGGTCGGCCGGCGCGAGGTGGCTGAGGACTACTTGGCGCGCCCCCGCGGCGGCGGCGATCCCGCCCACCTCTGCGATGTCGGTGTGGACCTCGCGCATGTGCTCGACGACGGTGGCTGGCAGGCCGGTCTCCTCGAACCACGCGGCGTCGACGGCCTCGTGGACCAGCAGGTCGCAGCCGCGGGCCAGGGCGAGGAGGTCGTCACTGCGGCTGGTGTCGCCGGAGAAGACGACGGAGCCGTCCGCGGTGTCGAACCGGTAGGCGTACGCGGGGGACATGTTGCCGTGCGGGACCCTGGTCGCCGTCACCTTCACGGTGGCCGTCTCGAGGACGGTCACCACCGTGCCGGGCCGCGCCGACAGCTCGGTCACGTCGAGCATGGAGACGGGGTCGATGCCGAAGCCCTCGGCGACGAAGGCGCTGGTGGAGGCGGCGAAGGTGGCGTTCGCGCGCCGGGTGGTTTCGACGATGCCGGGCGCGGGCTGTTCGGGGGTGACGGGACCCGCGGTGACCGTGTCGCTCGGCCCCGGCCCCCATACGCGCACGATGCCGCCGAGTCCGGGCTGGGGCGGCATGACGCCGGCGCACAGCAGCGGGAAGTCGAAGTAGTCGACGATGTGGTCGGCGTGCAGGTGGGTGAGGAAGATCCCCTTGAGCGACGGTATCGACAGTCCCGCCCGCAGGTACTGGGTCACGGCGCCCCGGCCGCAGTCCACCAGGTAGGTATCGGTGCCGACGGTCACGGCGGAGGCGATGCCCATGCGCTCGCCGTACGGCGGGGGGCCGCCCGCCGTGCCCAGCAGGTGCACGACCGTGCCCTTTCCCGGACGGGACTTGTCCTGAGGCTCGGTGCGGGGCTCGGCGGCGGCCTGCGGGGTGACGGCGAGCGCGGTGGCGGCCGCGCCGCCGGCCAGCAGGCCGCGACGGGACAGCGAGGTCGTGCGAGGGGTCATCGGGGCGGTTCCTTCGATCGTCGTTGATGCGGGAGCCGTGAGGGGTGAGGAAGGGGGCGAGTGGGGCCGGGGACGCGGCGGTGGGAGTCAGGGCGTGGACACCGCTGCCGCGTCCCCGGTGCGCGGGGAAACGGGTCAGACGGGTGGGGCGACGAACACGCCGCGGTCGGGGTCGTTGAACGACTCCTTGGCGACGAGTTCGTTCATGGGGTTGGCGGTGCCCCACTGGTCGGTGACCTCCGGCTGGGAGAAGTCGTAGACGTGGGGGTGCCAGGTGTCCTCGTCCAGGCACTCCAGCTCGGTGGTGTACTCGACGGTGTTGCCGTGCGGGTCGAGGAAGTACGTGAAGGTGTTGTCGCCCGCCATGTGCCGGCCCGGACCCCAGACCTTCTTGAAGCCCGCGCGGATGACGCGCCCGGAGCCGCGCATGTACTCGTCGATGCCGCGCATCTCGAAGGAGATGTGGTGCAGCGACGTGTGCGGGCCCTTCGCGAGCGCCATCGAGTGGTGCTGGCTGCTGATCCGCATGAAGTGCATGACCTCGCCCATGTGCGGCGAGCTGAGCGTGTCGGAGAGGGCGAAGCCGAGGTGCCGCTCGTACCACTCGCGGGTGCGGTTCAGGTCGGGGGAGTTGAGGACGACGTGGGAGAGCTTGACCGGGATCGACTCCTTCTCCTCGATCTTGCGGTGCTGCCTGACCTCGACGTCGGCGGAGACCTCGATGGTGCGGCCGTCGACGTCGAAGAAGCGGAAGCCGTATCCGCCGCCGGGGGTGTCGACCTTGCCCGGCTGGGAGATCAACTGCACCCCGCTGGCAAGCAGTCGCTCGGCGAGGGTGTCGACGTCCGAGGCGGACGCGGCGCCGTAGGAGACGAGGTCCAGGCGCTTCTCCTCGGCCTTGCGCAGCCGCACGACGTACTGCTCCGGGGAGCCCTCGGCGGCCAGGAAGGAGATGCCGGAGTCCTCGGCGACCTTGGTCAGGCCCCAGACTCCGGAGTAGAAGTCGAGCTGCTTGTCGTAGTCGGGCACGGCGAGGTCGACGTGCCGCAGGTGGGTGAGCAGGCGCATGATGGTCAGTCCTTCCGGAGGAGGGCGGCGGCGTTGCCGCCCCGGACGGCGTGGAAGTCGGCGTCGGACAGGCGCGCGCCGCGCAGGGCGGCGACCGGGTCCTCGGTGCCCATGTCGAAGGGGAAGTCCGAGCCGAGGAGCACCCGGTCGGCCCCGGCGACCCGGATCAGCTCGCGCAGCACGTGCGGGTCGTGGACGAGCGAGTCGAAGTACAGCCGCCTGAGGTAGCTGCTGGGCAGGTGGGCGCAGCCGGCGCCCGCGTCGGAGCGGGCCGACCAGGCGTGGTCGGAGCGGCCGATGTGGGTAGGCAGATAGCCGCCGCCGTGCGCGGCGATCAGCGTCAGCCCGGGGTGCCGGTCCAGGACCCCGGAGAAGATGAGGTGCGACAGGGCGACGGCGTTCTCGGTGGGCTGGCCGACCGTGTTGGACAGGTACCACTGGTCCAGCCGCTCGTCCAGCGTGCACCCGAAGGGATGCAGGAAGACGAGCGCGCCGGTCTCCTCCGCCCGGCTCCAGAAGGGTTCGTAGGCCGGATCGGACAGTTCACGGCCCGGAGCGTGGCTGGAGATCTCCACTCCGGCCAGCCCCTGCCCCAGGGCGTGGTCGAGCGCGGGCACCGTGTGCTCCGGATGCTGGAGCGGTACGAGCCCGAGCCCGCGCAGCCGGTCCGGGGCGGCCGCACAGTGCGCGGCCGTGGCCTCGTTGGCGAGCCGGTACAGCTTCTCGGCGGTGTGCTCGTCGGCCCAGTAGTGGTAGTGAGAGGGGGAGGGGCTGACCAGTTGGACGTCCACGCCCTGGGCGTCCATCGCGGCCAGGCGCACGGCGGGGTCGGTCAGGCGGGGGATGCGCTCGCGGACCATGGGGCCGCTGACGGCGAGGGCGGCGGGGCCGTTGCGGCGGGCGTCCAGCTCCTTGGCCTCGGCGTGGCCGGGCAGGCCGGCGACAAGCGCCTCGACCTCGGGCAGCAGGACGTGGGCGTGCACGTCCACGGTGGGCGTGTTCGCGGCGGTGGCGTTCACGAGAGCCGTGTTCTCGGCGGGCGCGTTCTCGGCTGTCACGGCAGCTCCCGGAGCATGGTCATGGTGCGGCCCATCAGGCCGGGCACGTCCGCGTCGCGAACCCCGTCGAGCTGCCACTGCCCGATCTGCACGGACGCCTCCACGACCGGGCGGACGCGGGCGATCCGCCGCTCGTAGTACGCCTGGAACAGGACGTCGTCCCACTCGTCGGCCCCAGTCAGCATTTGCGAGAGCACCCAGGCGTCTTCCAGGGACAGCGCGGCGCCCTGGGCGAGAGTGGGCGGGCAGCAGTGCGCGGCGTCGCCGACGAGCACCACCCGGCCGCGGTGCCAGGAGCCCTCCACCAGCATCCGGTCGAACCAGGTGTAGTTGACCTTCGCCGGGTCGGTGATGTGCTCGGTGATCTCCGGCCAGAAGCCGCCGTAGTGCCGGGTGAGGCGCCGCATCTCGTCCGCGTAGGACTCCGGTGGTATGGAGGCGCGGTCGCGGTTGGCCTCGACGACGTACGCGTAGAGGGTGGTGTCGCTGGTGGGGCAGTAGCCGGCGATGTAGGCCGGGCCGCCGTAGGCGAGGTCGGTACGGACGACGCCCGCCGGACGCGGGGCGGCGATGCGCCAGATGGCCATGCCGGTCGGTTCCGGCTTGTCCGTGATGCCGATCGCGGCGCGGGTGCGGGAGCCGAGGCCGTCGGCGGCGACCACGAGATCGTAGCGGTGCTCGGTGCCGTCGGAGAGGCGCACGGAGACACCGTCGGCGTCCTGGTCCAGGATCTCGGCGGTGGTGCCGAGACGGACGGTGGCGCCGCCGGCGCGCACGGCGTCGATGAGGATCTGCTGGAGCCGGGGGCGCTGCATGCCCACGGTGGCGGGCAGCTCGTCGCCGCCGGTGCGCAGGTCGTCCTGGGCGTGCAAGACGGTGCCGTCGGGGGCGGTGATGCCGACCGAGCCGAAGCCGAAGCCGGATGCCTCCACCTGCTCCCAGACGCCGAGTTCGCGCAGGACGCGCAGGGCGTTGCCCTGGAGAGTGATGCCGGAGCCGGCGGTGGCGTTCCAGTCGTCCTTGGCCTCGACCAGGTCCACGGTGAGGCCGGCGCGGCACAGCAGGATCGTGACGGCATTGCCGGCCGCACCCCCGCCGATCACCAGGACTTTACGGGCTTCGCTCATGGGGAACTCCCTCGTTCCGCTGGTTACTTGACGGCGATCGGGTTGACGGGTGAGCCGACGGCCCCGGTGATGGGCAGGGGCGCGGCGGTGAGCCAGAACGCGTACTCCCCGTCGGCCGCGCAGTCCTCGGCCAAGGCGTCCAGGTCCCACATCTCGCCGATCAGCAGGCCGATGTGGGGGATGGCGACCTGGTGCAGCGGCTGGAAGGCGTGCTCGAACTCGTTCGGGCGGACCTCGAAGCCCCAGGTGTCGGTGGCGATCGCGGCGATCTCGGTGCCGTGCAGCCAGCCGGCCGTGGTGAATGACAGCCCGGGGGCGGGCCCGCCGGCGTAGTCGCCCCAGCCGTCGCGGCGCACCCGGGTGAGCTGGCCGGTGCGGACGAGGACGATGTCGCCGCGACCCACCCGCACACCGTGGGCCTCGGCGGTCGCGGCCAGGTGCTCCTCGGTGATCGCGAAGCCGTCCGGCAGTTGCCCGTCCTCGCCGACGACCCGGCCGACGTCCAGGAGCACCCCACGTCCGGCGACGTGCGGGGCCATGTGCTCGATGCCGGTGACCAGGTCACCGTCGGAGGTGACGACCTGCTCGGCCGGGCGGCCGTTCCACGCCTTGCCGTGGTCGAAGATGTGGCCGAGCCCGTCCCACTGGGTGGAGCACTGCAGCGGCATCGCGATCACGTCGTCGGCGCCGCCGATGCCGTGCGGCAGGCCCTGGTTGCCGAGGGCCGCGTCCGTGCCGGTGTCGAGCATGGTGTGCACCGGGTTGGTGCGCCGGCGCCAGCCCTTCTGCGGGCCGTCGATGTCGAACCGCTGCGAGAGGGAGAAGCTGACACCCCGCCGGATCAGTGCGGCACCTTCGCGGCGCTTGGCCTCGTCGAGGAAGTTGAGGGTGCCGAGCACGTCGTCCTCGCCCCAGCGGTTCCAGTTGGAGCATGCCTTCGCGGTCCGGGCTATCGAGCCCTCGGGGTCGGTGCGGTCCAGCGTCATCGGGCCGCCTCCGCCACGCAGCGGGTGCGCTGGGCGCCGAGTCCGGTGATGGAGGCGTCCATGACGTCGCCGTCGCGCAGCAGCCGGCCCCAGTGCATGCCGTTGCCGGCGGGGGAGCCGGTGAGCACCAGGTCGCCGGGGAGCAGCCGGGCGGTCTGCGAGGCGTAGGAGACCATCCGGGCGACGTCGAAGATCATGTCCTTGGTGGACTCGTCCTGCATGGTCTCGCCGTTGAGCTTCAGCGTCAGGCGCAGGTCGCCCGTGTTCGCGATCGACGCGGTGGGCACGATCCAGGGTCCGAGCGGGGTGAAGCCGGGGGCATTCTTGCTGCGCAGCCAGTCGGTGCCGATCTGCGGCATGTCCCGGCGGAAGACGGTGGCCCGGTCGGTCAGGTCGTTGGCGATCGTGTAGCCCGCGACGTGGTCCAGGGCTTCCTCGACGGACACCTGGTAGGCCGGGCGGCCGATCACCGCGGCCAGTTCCAGTTCCCAGTCGGGCTTCTCGGCCCACGCGGGCAGCGCGACGTCGTCGTACGGGCCGGTGATCGCGCTCGGCAGGCCGATGAACACGTACGGCAGGTCCTCGGCCGCCCGCCGGTCCATGATCTCCGCGGCCTCCGCGCGCCGCTCCGCCTCCGGCCGCTCGTCACCGGGCGCGCGGTGCGCGACGTGCAGGTCGATGACGTGCTGCCGGTAGTTGGCGCCGGACTGGAACACCTGGCGCGGCTCGACCGGTGCGTGCACCCGGAAGTCCGCCAGGGGCGCGCGTCGTGGCGCGCTGTCGCCGGCCAGGGCCGTCAACCGGGGCAGCACCGCCTCCCAGTCGTTCAGGAGGTGCCGCACGCTCAAGTCGGCGTCGTCCAGGGCATCCCGCAGGTCGATCACCTGGGCGTCGGGGGTGACGAGAGCGGGGAAAGCGGCCCCCTCGAGGGTCGAAAGGGTGGCGAGGGCGAAGGGTCCGGCGAAGAGGGCGGACGCGGCTTCAGGTTTCACAGACATGTCCTCCTGATTGCGATGGCACTAATCTGGACTCGCCACCCGCGATCAGGGAAATAGATTCCATGGATGGCGGTCATCCATGCGTCAAATTTCCGCAGGTCATCACCGAACAACGAGAAAAGTCGCCGTGAATCTCAGTCGCCTGGACCTCAACCTCGTCGTCGCCCTGCGCGCTCTCCTCGAAGAGCGCAACGTCACCCGCGCCGGACAGCGCGTCGGCCTCAGCCAGCCGGCGATGAGTGCGGCACTCTCCCGCCTGCGCCGGCACTTCGACGACGACCTGCTGGCCCGTGTCGGCGGCCACTACGAACTCACCGCCCTCGGGCAGGTCCTCGTCGACCGCGCGTCCACCGCCTACGACCTGCTGGAACGTCTCTTCGCCAGCCAGGCGGACTTCGACCCGGCCAAAGAGAGCCGTGAGTTCAAGCTCGTGGCGTCCGACTACGCGGTCGCCGTCTTCGGCGCCGAACTCGCCCGGGTCGTGCATCAGGAGGCCCCCGGCATCCGGCTGCGCTTCGCCCAGACGCCGACCACCGTGGTTGACGCCACGGACACCCTGCTGAGCACCACCGACGGCCTGCTCATGCCGCACGGCGTCATCAGCGACTTCCCCGCCACCGACCTCTACCAGGACCGGTGGGTCTTCCTCGTCGCCGACGACCACCCGAGCGTCGACGACCGGCTGACCCGGGAAGACCTGGCCCGGCTGCCCTGGGTCACCTACCAGCGCACCTACGACGCCCCGGCCGTGCGCCAGCTCGGCATGCTGGGCATCGAGCCCCGCGTCGAGGTCTCCGTCGACAGCTTCCAGATCATGCCGCTGCTGGTCAGCGGAACCCGGCGCATCGCCCTCATCCAGGCCCGCCTCGCCCGGCTCCTCGCCCCGCTCGCCGCCGTGCGCGTGGTGGAGCCGCCCTACGAGGCGGTGCCGCTGAGCGAGGCGTTGTGGTGGCACCCCGTGCACACCCACGACGCGGCCCACATCTGGCTGCGGGAGACCGCCGCCCGGGTCGGCAGGCGGATGGCCGACGAGCCCGGGGGATGAGCGAGGCCCCGCACGTGAACGGAGGACCTCATCCACGTTACGGATGGAATCCATCCGTAACGTGAATGACGGTGGGGGTGGGCAGGGCCGCCCGGCAGGACGCATGCTCGGACGGGGCCCGTCGGTGCGCTCTCGCTCGACGTCTCTCTCCGACAGCCGGAGGTGATCATCATCTCCGCGGTCGACCCTCCCGTACCGTCGGCCGGAGTTTCGCCGTGCTCGTCTTCCATGCCGTACCCGTCATCGCTCCCGCACACGTTCCCCACGGCCCCGAGCCGACCCGGTCAGCGCGCAGGAGCCGCCAGCGTCGACCGGCGTACGACCAGTTCGGGTTGCAGTACGACGTGGCGGTGCGTGTGCCTGATTCCGTGGGCCGTGTCCTCGATGAGCAGTCGGCCGGCCTGCCGTCCCATAGCAGATGCCGGTCGTCGCACCGAGGTGAGCGGTACCACGGCGGACGCGGCGAATTCGATGTCGTCGTATCCCACGACAGCGATGTCGTCCGGCACTCTCAGACCGGCCTCGTACAGGGCCTGCAGAACACCGAGGGCGAGCAGGTCGTTGGCGCAGAAGACGGCGGTGGGCCGCTCCGGCAGACCGAGGACGCGGTGCCCGGCGTCCTTGCCGGCCGTCACGGTGAGGGCGCCGCAGGACAGTTCTCTCAGCGCGGTGGACGGCAGGCCGGACTCGCTGATCGCGGTGAGGGCGCCGCGGCGGCGGTCCCTCACCTGCTGGAGGCGGTCGGGGCCGCTGACGTAGGCGACGGAACGGTGGCCCCGCTCGAGCAGGTGCCGTACCGCGGCCCGTCCGCCCGCCACGTCGTCGATTCCGACGGAGCATGCCGCGGGCTGGGGCGCGTACTGGTCGGCCACGACGAAGGGCACGGCGTTGCGGCGGAAGGCCGCGACGGTGCGCCCGACTCCTTCGCCGGAGGCCAGCACGGCACCGCGGACATGGTGCGAAGTGATCAGCGACAGGTGACGTGCCGCCTCTGCCGGATCGTGGGCGCCCGTGCAGACCATGACGCCGAGGTCCGCCTCACGGGCGGCCTGTTCCACCCCGGAGGCGAGCGCGGTGAAGAACGGGTTCGCCATGTCAAGCACCATGACGGCGATCACCCGGGAGGCCCATCCGCGCAATTGCCGGGCGCCCTCGGCCCGGACGTAGCCGAGGGAGTCGATCACTTCCAGGACGCGCGAGCGCGTTCCCTCGGACACGATCTCGGGTCGGTTGAGGACGTTGGAGACGGTACCGAGCGAGACGCCTGCCTCCCGCGCCACGTCCTTGATGCCGACCCGGGGACGTGGGCGGCCGACAGGTCCGGCCAACGCCGTTGCTCCGCCGGAGCCACGTTCGCGGTGAGCTGTGGGAGCGACAGTCGGCCGCCGGTCCACGGCCTAGCGTCCCTGCGGAGCGCTGGTGGTGGAGCGCACCACCAGACGGGGGGTCATCGTGGTCTGCATGGGTCTGTCCCTTCGGCTTTCGACGCGCTCGACGAGCATCCGGGCGGCGGCGGAGCCCATGGTGTGTCCTGCCTGGTCCACGCTGGTCAGTTGCACGGGGGCCAGGGCGGCGAGCGCGGTGTTGTTGTAGCCGACGAGCGACAGGTCCCGGGGGATGCGCAGGCCGAGTTCGTGCGCGGCGCGGTAGACGCCCAGTGCCGCGACGTCCGCACCGGTCATCACGGCGGTCGGCGGACGGTCGGCCGTCAGCAGTGTCATGCCCGCCTTGAAGCCGCCGTCGTCGGAGTAGGCAGTGTGGTGGACCCGCGCGAACCGGTCGAGTCCGTGCCGTTCCATCGCGTGCAGATAGCCCTCGCTCAGCACGGCCTCCGGTGTGCGCTTCCACTTGTTGGCCCGGGTGCCCGGGGCCGAGACCAGGGCGATGTCACGGTGGCCGAGCGAGACCAGATGGTCGACCACCAGACCGGCGCCGAGGTCGTCGGCGTCGACGACCGAGTCGTAGGTGTCCGAGGCGTCGTGGTGCCCGATGACCACGGTCGGCGTCGACGCGGCCGTGTCCAACACCTCCGCGCGCGGTGTCCCCGGGGCGATGAGGATCAGTCCGTCCATCTGCCGGTCCACCAGGGAACGGATGGTCCTGGCCTGTTCCTCGGGGTCGAAGCCGGCCGCGCCGATCAGCACCGTGTAGTCGGTGTGGCGGAGTTCGTCCCGGATGCCGTCGAGGATGTCGGCGAAGAACGCGTTGCGGACGTTGTCCAGCAGTACACCGATGGTGTAGGTCCGGCCGCGCATTCCTCGCGCCGCCGCGTGCGGACGGTAGCCCAGGTCGTCGATGGCCGCCTGGACCTTCTCCCGCATGGCCTCGCTCACGCCGTAGGCATTGCGCATCACCTTGGAGACGGCGGCCGTGGACACCCCGGCGTGCCGGGCGACATCGGTGATGGTCACGCGCTTGTTCGGCTTGGCTGCGGAAGCCCCGTCCATGGTCCACGTCCCGAAGTGAGTAGTCGTAGGTATAACGGTCTACACGCTACCCCCCGCTATCCGTCAAGCCCTTCGATCATCACCACGGTGTTACCTGCTTGTGTCTTGACGGTGGCGAGGGAGCGGTACAGGGTGTTGCCCACTCGATGTGGAGAACGTTTTACACGCTCTGTCGGGTCGCTGCCCGCGTGCTGCCGGGCCCCGTACTTCGCCCCTGGCGCTGTTTCCCGCACCTCGCCCGCTCGTCATGATCCTTGGGAGTCCTCCGTGCCCCTTTGTACCTCCCGCGCCCGTCGTGCGCGACTGAGCCTGCTCACCGCCGGCACCGCCTCGCTCGCGCTGCTCGCCACCGCGTGTGGCGGCAGCGGGGCCGGCGGCTCCTCCTCCGCCCCCGAGAACTTCGACTACCTGAGCGTCACCGAGAACACCACCGTGAAGACGGCGCTGACCACCATGTCCAAGGGCGAGTGCAAGGCCGCGAACGACGCCCTGCCGCTGAAGGTGGAGACGGTTCCGCAGGCGAGCCTGGACCAGAAGCTCCAGTTGCTGGCCGGCCAGGACGCGCTGCCGGTGCAGTTCGCGGCGGGCAACGCCCCGGCGCTCACCCAGCAGTTGGCCAAGTCCGGCAAGGTCGCCGACCTGGAGGCCAAGCTCAAGGAGCTGGGTGTTCTCGACCAGCTGGAGCCGGCTGCCTTCTCCACCATCAAGGCCCTGTACGGCGGGGAACTCCAGGTCCTGCCGTACGAGTACAACATCGAGGGCATCTTCTACAACAAGAAGGTCTTCGCGGACAACGGGATCAAGGTGCCGGGCACCTGGGAGGAGCTGGTGTCGGCCGCCGCGAAGCTGGAGGCGAAGGGCGTCCAGCCGTTCTCCGCATCCGGTCAGCAGGGCTGGCCGCTCACCCGTCTCATCAGTGGCTACCTCTACCGCAGCCTCGGCCCCGACGCCCTGCAGAAGGTGGCGGACGGCAAGGCGAAGCTCACCGACCCGGAGTACGTGAAGGCCGCCGAGGAGGTCGCGGCCCTCGGCAAGAAGGGCTACTTCGGCAAGGGCGTCGGCTCCATCGACTACGACACCGCGATGAACCAGTTCCTCACCGGCAAGGCCGCCATGTTCTACATGGGCAGCTGGGCACTGGCGAACATCTCCGACGACAAGCAGAACAAGATCGGCGCGGAGAACACCGGCTTCATGCCCTTCCCGGCCGTCACCGGGGGCAAGGGCTCCGTCGACCAGTACCCGTCCAACGTCGGCCTGGGCATCACCTTCGCCTCGAAGTCCTTCGACAAGAAGACCGGCGACTGGGTGTCCTGCATCGCGAAGAACTACGGCTCCACCGCGCTGAAGGACCACGGCTCCATCTCCGGCTTCAAGGTGAACACCGAGGTCAAGGACGCCAACGAGGTCACCACCCAGGTGCGGGACACCATCAGCTCCTCGAAGCAGAACGTGCTGTGGTTCGAGGCCCTGTTCAGCACCAAGGCGACCACCGTCAGCCAGCAGAACGCGGCGGGTCTGGTCAGCGGCAGCACGAGCCCCGAGCAGTTCATGCAGACCGTTCAGGACGCGCTGGCCGCCCAGTGACCGGCCGGGGACGGCCCGCTCGCTCCTGCCCGCCCCGCCGCGCGCGGGCCGTCCCCGTCCCTCCGAAGAAAGTGGACACCCACCCATGCACCGCGTACTCGGTGACCGCAGGGCCATCGCGCTCCTGCTCGGTCCCGCCCTCCTCGTCTATTCCCTGATCATGCTGGTCCCGATGGTGTGGTCGCTCGGGTACTCCTTCACCAAGGGCAACACGATCAACGGCTTCACCGGCAACGGTGTCGCCAACTTCTCCCGCCTCCTGGACGACCCGGCCGTCCACGACGCCCTGTGGTTCACCCTGAAGTACGCCGTCGTCGTCACCGCCGGGCAGGTGGTCGCCGGGTATCTCCTGGCGCTCCTCTACGTCTTCTTCCTCAAGCGCGCCTCGGCGCTCGTCCGCACCCTGGTGTTCTTCCCGGTCGTGCTGCCCACCGTCGCGGTCGGCCTGCTCTTCCAGAAGTTCTTCCAGGTCGCCCCGCAGACCGGCCCGGTCAACTCCCTTCTCAACGCCGTCGGCATCGACTCGATCGACTTCTTCGGCAGCGCCGGCAGCGCTTTCTGGGTCCTGATCGCCATGGACATCTGGCGCTCCATGGGCTTCTATGCGGTACTCCTCTTCGCCGGCCTGGTCGACATCCCCGACGAGGTCCTGGAATCGGCCCGCCTCGACGGAGCCACGGGGCTCAGGCTGGTCCGCCACATCGTGCTGCCGCTGTCCCTGCCGGTCCTGATGTCCTCGCTGATCTTCAGCATCAACGGCACGCTGAAGGTCTTCGACTCGATCGTCGCGTTGACCAACGGCGGCCCCGGCACGGGCACGACGCCGTTGACCCTGTACATGTTCCAGACGTCGTTCACCTACAGCGACTACGGCTACGGCAGCACGATCGCCCTGCTGCTGACCGTCGTGTGCTTGCTGGTGAGCCTGGTCGTCTACCGCGTCTCGCGGCGCGACCTCACGGAGGGCTGAGAGACATGGCCACCATCGACACACCCGTGAAGACCTCCGCAGGCGGCTCCGGGCAGGCGCCCGTGCGTGCCCCGCGGGCCCGGCGCGGCCGTCCGGGAAGCCGCCTCTGGGTCAAGGTCGTCGTCGCTCTCCTGCTGGTCGTCGAGGTCTACCCGATGATCTGGATGTTCCTCACCTCCCTGAAGTCCAACGACGACTACCTGAACAACTCCACCTGGAGCCTGCCCACCACCTGGGAGTGGGGCAACTACACCGAGGCGTGGACGACCGGCAACATCGGCCTCTACGTACAGAACAGCCTGCTCGCCGTCGTCCCCGCGCTCGCGCTGATGCTGCTGCTGGGCACCGCCGCCGGCTTCGCCCTGCAGGTCATGGTGTGGAAGGGCCGCAGCCTCACTCTGCTGGTCTTCCTCGCGGGCATGATGGTCCCGCCGCAGATGATCCTGCTGCCCCTGTTCACGGTGTACTTCCAGACCGGCCTGTCCGGCACCCTGTGGCCGCTGATCCTCACCTACACCGGCACGGGCCTGCCCCTGACCGTCTTCATGATGGCCACCTACTACCGCAGCGTGCCCCGCGAGCTGTTCGAGGCCGCCACGATCGACGGCGCCGGCATCCTGCGGGCCTTCTGGACCATCAGCCTCCCCCTGGTGCGCAACGCCCTGCTCACCGTCGGCCTGGTGCAGTTCTTCTTCATCTGGAACGACCTGCTCATCGCGCTGACCTTCACCAACAACCAGGACCTGCGCACCATCCAGGTCGGCCTGCTCAACTTCACCGGCGACTTCGGCGCCACCCAGTACGGCCCCCTCTTCGCGGCCATCTGCATCAACGTCTTCGGCACCCTCGTGATCTACCTCTTCCTCAATCAGAAGGTCATGAAGGGCCTCACCTCGGGAGCGTTGAAGGGCTGACCCGGTCCTCGCCCCGGCCTGCCGTCTCCCCGGCCCCCGGCTCCGGGGAGTTCGCCGCGCCCACCCGTCACGCTCCCGACTGTGACCACACGTGAAAGAAGGGTCGCCCCTTGCTCCCCCCTCAGCCCTCCCCGGTCAGCTTCGAGCACCTGCCGGACGGACTCGGCATCGGAGTCGCCTCCCCCCGGTTGACCTGGACCTTGCCCGCAGGCACCGGCCGCCAGGTGTCGTACGAGCTGGAACTCGAACGCCGTGGCGGCATCCGCCGCACCGGGCGCGTCGACAGCGCCGAGCAGGTCCTCGTGCCGTGGCCCGGCGACCCCCTGACATCCCGGGAACGCGTCACCGTCCGCGTCCGCGTCTGGACCTCCGACGCCGCAGGCCCCTCGGAGTGGAGCACACCGAGAGACGTCGAGGCGGGGCTCCTCGACGCCGCCGACTGGCAGGCCGTACCCGTGGGCGCCGACTGGGACGAGGACCCCGAGGGCGAGCGCCGCCCCGCCCGCGTGCGCAAGGACTTCCGTCTCGACCGGCCCGTCGCCCGCGCACGCCTCTATGTCACCGCTCACGGCCTGTACGAGGTGGAGATCAACGGACGCCGCGTCGGCGACGAGGCGCTCGCACCGGGCTGGACCGTCTATCCGCACCGGCTGCGGTACCGCACCCACGACGTCACCGCTCACCTCACCGAGGGCGCCAACACCATCGGTGCCTGGCTCGGCGACGGCTGGTACCGCGGCAAGTACGGCTTCGACGGCGGCACCCGCAACATCTACGGCACCGACCAGTCCCTCATCGCCCAACTGGAGGTGGAGTACGACGACGGCACCACCCATGTCGTCGCCACCGACCGAACCTGGAAAGCGGCACCCGGCCCGATCCTCACCAGTGGCCTGTACGAAGGGGAGACCTTCGACGCCCGCCTGCACGATCCCACGTGGGCCACACCGCCCGCGGCCGGCACGGGGGACTGGACGCCGGTCCGCACGGGCGCACGAGATGCCGGCACCCTCGTCGCTCCTCTCGGACCGCCCGTGCGCTGCACCGAGGAGGTCACCCCGGTCACCGTCACCCGCACCGGCGACGGGCGTCACCTGCTCGACTTCGGGCAGAACCTCGTCGGTCGTCTCCGGGTCACCGTCGACGGACCGGCCGGCACCACACTCACCCTGCGGCACGCCGAGGTCTTGGAGGACGGCGAACTGGCCACGCGCCCGCTGCGCGAGGCGTACTCCGTCGACACCCTCATCCTTTCCGGCGGCGGACCTCTCACCTGGGAACCCCGCTTCACCCTGCACGGCTTCCGCTACGCCGAGATCAGCGGCTGGCCCGCCGAGCTGACGGCCGGCCAGGTGACCGCCCGCGTGTACCACACCGACATGCGCCGCACCGGATGGTTCGAGTGCAGCGATCCGCTCGTCAACCGCCTGCACGAGAACGTCGTGTGGAGCATGCGCGGCAACTTCGTCGACCTGCCCACCGACTGCCCCCAGCGCGACGAACGCCTCGGCTGGACGGGCGACATTCAGGTCTTCGCCCCGACGGCGAGTTTCCTCTACGACTGCGCCGGCCTGCTCGACTCCTGGCTCACCGACGTCGGCATCGAACAGCTCCCGGACGGCACGATCCCCTGGTACGTCCCCGTCATCCCGGGCGAACCGATGTGGACGCCGATCCACCCCGGCGCCGCATGGGGAGACGTCGCCACCCTCACGCCCTGGACGCTCTTCCAGCGCTACGGCGACCTGGAACTCCTGCGCCGCCACTACCCCATGGCCAAAGCGTGGGTCGAGCTGGTCGAACGCCTCGCCGGTCCCACCCGCCTGTGGGACACCGGCGTCCAGCTGGGGGACTGGCTCGACCCGGCCGCCCCACCGGACGACCCGGCCGCAGGCCGCACCGACCGCTACCTGGTCGCCACCGCCTACTTCGCCCACTCCGCGCGACATCTCGCCCTGGCCGCAGCGGAGTTGAGGTTTGACGCGGACAGCGAACGGTACGCGGCACTCGCCGCCGAGGTAGCCGACGCCTTCCGGCGACGGTACGTCCTGCCCTCGGCCCGCCTCACGAGCGACAGCGCCACCGCGTACGCGATCGCCCTGGCCTTCGACCTGCTCACGCCGGAACAGCGCGGACCGGCTGCCGACCGCCTCGCCGAGATCGTGCTCGCAGACGGCGCGCATATCTCCACCGGCTTCGTCGGCACCCCGCTCATCTGCGACGCCCTCACCGACAACGGTCACCTCGACGTCGCCTACTGCCTGTTGCTGCAGACCGAGTGCCCCTCCTGGCTCTACACCGTCACCATGGGCGCCACCACGATCTGGGAGCGCTGGGACAGTCTGCGGCCCGACGGCACCCTCAACCCGGGCGGCATGACCAGCTTCAACCACTACGCGCTCGGAGCCGTTGCCGACTGGCTGCACCGGGTGGTCGGCGGTATCAGCGCCACCGCTCCGGGCCACCGCCGGCTTTCCTTCCGCCCCCGTCCGGGCGGCGGCATCAGCTGGGCCCGTGTACGCCATGACACTCCCTACGGGACGGCCGCACTGTCCTGGGAGCTCACCGCCACCGGCATGACGGCCGACATCACGGTGCCGGAAGGCTGCACGGCCACAGTGGAACTCCCCGGCTGCGCACCCCTCGCCCTCGGGCCGGGCGACCATGCCCTGGACACCGCGGAACTCGGAGCGGCGGCCTGACCGTCTCCCGTACGCGAAGAGGGACAGCCCGACGCATCACGCGATGAGTCGGGCTGCTATGTGTCTGCTATTTGTCTTGTGAATTCAGATCATCCAGGGCGTCGATGGCAGAGAATTCCATCGGTCCGTTCAATTGAAATTTCAGGACCCTATTAAAATTCCAAGGCGGTAACCTGCTGGTCAGGGTCTATTTTAAAGAGGAGGTCCCGGAGGGTTGACCTTGCCTCGGAGGAGGCCATAGTTTCCAGCCTGCTGGGAAGAACTTCGTGGCCGAATACGGCCGTGGCGCCGAGAGCTCACCGTGGGACGCGGCGAGCACTCTGCCGCCGAGAAGTGAAAAAAAGGGAAATGCGATCCCTCGGGGCTCCGCGACCACGCGGCTGCTCCCAGAGCCCCATCGAGCCGGGGCCGGCCGTGACCTGACCCCTCGGCCGGCCTCACCTCCCCCCAACCCGCGGCGGCGCGTCGTACTGCCGCCATCTCAGTCCGGAGAGCCGCTGTGAACCGACGAACGTTCCTCTCTGCCGCAGCCTTCACGGCCCTGGCCGCAAGCATGGCTCCCGCGGTCACCAACCGAGCGGTCGCCGCGCCACGGACCGTGGCGCAGGACCGGGCCGCCGAACTGCTCGCCCGCATGACGGCCGGCGAGAAAGAGGCCCTCGTACGCTGCGACTTCGCCGCCGTGGCCCACCTCGGCATCCCCGCCCTCACCATGGTCGACGCCTCTGCAGGGCTGCGCGGCGAGACGGGCGTCACTGCCTTCCCCGTACCCGTGGCCCAGGCGGCCACCTTCGACGAGGCACTCGCCGGCCGGATCGGGAAGGCCATCGGCACCGAGGGCCGGGCCAAGGGGTACAACAACGCCCTCGGCCCCACCATCGACCTGACCCGCACCTGGCACTTCGGCCGTCAGGCCGAAGCCATGGGCGAGGACCCGGTGCTCGCCGGACGGCTGGGCGCCGCCCTCACCGTGGCCATCCAGTCCCAGTACATGGCGGCCACCCTCAAGCACTTCGCCGCCTACACCCAGGAAGTCAACCGCTTCTTCATCGACACCAAGGTGTCCGACCGAGCGCTCCACGAGTACTACCAGGCGCCCTTCCGCCGCGTGATCGCCGCCGCCCCCACCACCTCCGTAATGATGGCGTACCCGAAGATCAACGGAACGTTCGCAACACGGCACACCGGTCTGTTCGACGACCTGAAGAAGGGCATGGGCCTCCAGGGCTACACCGTGCCCGACTTCTGGGCCGGGGACGACCAGGTCGCCGCCGCCCGGGCCGGCATGGACCTCGCCGGACTCGGCCCCGGCGGTGTCCAGATCCCGGCGGGTTCCCTCACCGGCGGCGCGATACCGGCCGCCCGGCTCGACGACGCGGCCCGGCGCATCCTCGTCACCATGTTCGCGAACGGCCTCTTCGACCACCCCGTCCCCGCCCCCGCGGACAACGTCAGCACCCAGGCGCACAAGGACCTCGCGCACGAGGCGGCCGTCGCCTCCACGGTGCTCCTCGCCAACCGCTCCGCGGCCCTGCCGCTCACCAGCGCGGTGAAGTCGCTCGCCGTCGTCGGCCCGGCCGGGTCCGACACCTTCACCGGCGTGTCCGGCTCCACATACGTGGACCCCGGGACCTGGACCACCCCGCTCGACGCGATCCGCGCCCGCGCCGGAAGCTCCGTCAAGGTCACACACGCCCAGGGAACCGAGGGTGACCTCCCCCTCACCACGGTCCCCTCCACCGTCCTGCGCACCCCCACCGGGGCGGCCGGCCTGACGGCGAGCTACTACACCAGTGCCGACGGCACCGGCACACCGGTCACGACCCGCACCGACACCACCGTCGACTTCACCGCCGCCCCCGTCGAGGGCCTGCCGCAGGTGTGGTCGGCCAAGTGGACCGGCACGCTGACGCCGACCTCCACCGGCCTGCACCGCTTCTCCCTGCTGCCGTCCGGGACGACCACGCTGAAGATCGACGGCAGGACGGTCGTCTCCGGCACCCGCCAGATGGCCCGCTTCTTCCTCGGCCCCTACGACTACCCGCTCCAGGGAACCGCCGAACTGACCGCCGGACGCGCCGTCACCGTGGAGATCACCTACAACAACGCCACCGCGGAACCCGGAACGTGCGGCCTGACCTTCGGCTGGCAGCCCGAGTCCCTCATCCCCGCCGCCGTGACGGCGGCCCGCGCGGCCGACGCCGCCGTCGTCTTCGTGAACCGGGTCGCCGGCGAGGGCATGGACCACGACGGATACGCACTGCCCGGCGACCAGGACCAGCTCATCACCGCCGTCGCCGCCGCAAACCCCCGCACGATCGTCGTCCTCAACACCGACGGCCCCGTCGCCACCCCCTGGCTCAATGACGTGGAGGCCGTCGTGCAGACGTGGTACGCGGGCCGCGGTGCCGGCACCGCCATCGCCGCCGTCCTCTTCGGCGACAGCGACCCGGCCGGCCGCCTCCCGGTGACCTTCCCCACCGACGCCACCCAGGGCCCCGGCACCACCCCCGCCACCTACCCGGGCACGAGCGGCACCGTCTCCTACGACGAGGGCATCGCCGTCGGCTACCGCTTCTACGACGCCAGGAAGCAGGAACCCCGCTTCCCCTTCGGCCACGGCCTGTCCTACACGACCTTCGTGCACGGCTCCCTGGAAGCCACCTACGACAAGGCCGCCCAGCAGGTCATCGTCGAGGTCACCGTGACCAACACCGGACGGCGCGAGGGCACAGAGGTCCTCCAGGTCTACGCCACGCTTCCCGCCTCGGCGGCGGCAGAGCCTCGCCGCCTGGTCGCGTTCCAGAAGGTCACCCTTCCAGCGGCCGGCTCCAAGCGACTGAGCCTGACGATCCCGGTCCAGGACCTCAGCGTCTGGTCGTCGGGCGCAATGACGCTCACCCCGGGTGTCTACACCTTCGCGACGGCGCGTTCCTCCCGCGCCGTCACCGCACAGCGTGCCCTCACACTCGGCTGACCACCGTCGGCCCCTGGGGCGCGGGCGGCTCGTGTGACCGCTGCACGGTCGAGTGAACGTCACACGAGCCGCCGCCGGCCGATCCGGCCCTGACACCCCACGCCTCGCGCCAGCCAACCTCATTCCTCCTTCCCGCCCGGAGTCCGTCCGTGACACGCACCTCACACCTGCTCGGCCTCGCCATCAGCCTGGCGCTCGCGGCCACCACGACCACCGGATGCGGCCCGTTCGGGACCGAACAGGACGGGCCGGTCGAGTTGTCGGTCAGGGCAAGCGTCACCGATAGGTCCGCGATGGACGCCGTTGTCGCCGAGTTCCACCGCCTCAACCCCGACACACACGTCACGGTCGACTACTCCGACACCGGCGACCTCCAGCAGAAACTGCCAGGCCGGCTCCGCGCGGGTGACGGCCCCGACGTGTTCACCGTCTGGCCCGGCAACGGCAATCCCGCTTCCGTCACCGCGCTGGAACACGACGACCTGCTGGAGAACCTGAGCCTTCGCCGCTTCAACCGCACGATGCCCATAGGCGTCAAACCGGTCACTGACGTGAACGGCAGCACGTTCGCGGTACCTGTGACCTTCAGCGGCATCGGAACGGTCTTCTCCACGGAAGCACTGGAGGCCATCGGAGGAGCACCCCCTCGGACCTGGACAGTACTCCTCACCCTCTGCGACAAGGCCCGCGACCACGGCAAGGTCCTCCTCGCCCTGGGCAACGCCACCCCCTGGGTCACCCAACTCATCACCTACGCCCTGGTCGCGACAACCGTCTACGCCGACGAACCGGACTTCGACACCGACATGGAACTCGGCAAGGAAACCTTCGCCAACTCCGGCTGGCGAACCGCCCTGCGCAAATACATGGAGATGGACGGGCGCGGCTGCTTCAACGCCGACCCACTGGACACCACGTACGAGGAAACGCTCAAACAGGTGGCTACGGGCCGGGCCGTGGGAGTCGTCCAGGTCGCGAGCGTACTGTCCGAGCTACGCGCCGCCGCCCCTGGCCTGACACTGCGTATGACCGCACTGCCCGCCACAGATGACCCCGACGACACACGGATGCCCGGTGCCGTATCGGCCGCCTATGGCCTCAACCCCGACACAAGACACCGCAAGGAAGCCCTCGCTTTCATCGACTTCCTGGGCTCCGCTCGCGGACAGAACCTGTACAACCGCTCCGGCGCCACCCTCCCCGCCATCCCGAACCCCTCCTTCACCGTCGACTCCGCGATCAGGGAAGTCGCGGAGCGGCAGAAGGCCGGAACTACCGTTCCCTTCATGGATCAGCGCTGGCCGAACTCCGCCGTTCAGCAAACACATTTCGCCCAGGTCAAAGCTCTCTTCTCCGGAATCACGGACATTGGAGGGGCCTTGTCCGCTCTAGACAAGGCTTATCGAGAGCGACCTTGACGCAGGCATGAGAAGTGCACCCATGATGACCGACGTGGCGAGTGCCGTCGGAGCGGGGGAGACCGTGGTGAGGGGGCCGGGCGGTCTTGGGCTGGAAGACGTTGCTCATCAGACTGGACCGTCACCGACCAGTTCGACCCCCGTGTACGCGGTGGCTGACGCGAGGTCAGGACGGCGGTGAGGCCGGCAGCACGCTCCAGACCAGGAGCCCCGCGGTGATCTCGCCCGCTGTCCGTAGCCCGTCCTGACAGCCGGAGGTGGCGGCCCGTCTGGTCACGACGGCCATGTCCGGCCCGGGCAGCATGGTCAGCACAGCCAGGACACCGACGGCGCATTCCTCCAGTCTCACCTCCGAGGCCGATGCTGTTGTTCACGGGCTTGCTGCTGTCTGCGGAGGTAGCGGACCACCGATTCCACCTGAGTCCGGGCATCTGCCGTAGCTCCGCGTCCCACGCGGATGGTCTGTCGACCGTGACGCTCGTTTGACGCTCACGGCACCCATTCGATGCAGGGCGAGTCGAGAAACCCGCTCTGACCTGGTCTTTCTCTCAGCGGCCGCGGACCGACATCTTTCCGATGACGCACCACGTGGAGTGCGTGGCGATCCTGGAGCCAGTAGCAAAGCGCCTATGACCTGCGGTTTTCTTGGGTTTCTCACGCGCGGCCCGTTGTGCTCGACGTGTTTCCCCGGTGGAA